>Ga0116227_10009748_pt1 | contig 17233 bp, 10 predicted proteins | sample S1TSphgellanicum_FD_89693 | JGI IMG/M metagenome (GOLD analysis project Ga0116227, IMG submission 89693) | Host-associated microbial communities from peat moss isolated from Minnesota, USA - S1T2_Fb - Sphagnum magellanicum MG | ecosystem: Host-associated > Plants > Peat moss > Unclassified...
TAGCAATCACAATGAGCACTTAATAGGCTTCACATTGGTGCATTTCACACCTTCCATAGGGTTCTTTCCTCTTTAAATGTTTTCCCAAAATATGCATGTTAAACCTCACACCTAAGGTTGGTATAGAGAGATATATTGTGCTGTCAAATGAAAAGAAAGTACCACTATAGTAATCATAGTAATGGTTGGATTTAAAGCATGTGAACAACAATGCACTTGCCTGAACACTCCAATTTCATACCTTCCATTATATTCATCCTTTGGTTTTCAACCTTTTGGAAGCAACTTGATAAACTTGAAGACCATGTCTAAAAGACAAAACAGCTATGCAAAAAGTAAAGTTGAACTTAAAAGAAGAAAAGGTGGAAAGCCCTTTTTGAAATGAAGAATAATGTTGCAAACCAAAATTGTTCTTGTATAACCAAAATTTGGAAGTGACAAGCCACTAGACTTCATTTGAGGCAAACTTTTCATCATGATATCCATATTTCTGTGCTTAGTAAAGGGAATATAGAAGAGATGGAGGCAGCAATGAAAGTCAAGAACATTGTACAAGATTTTGGTCATGGCTCCAGGAAAGGCTTATGGAGTTGAAACCCCATCCCAATGTTTTCCCATTCTATAAAGAACAAGTTACCATGAATACAATAAAATTTCTGGAACAATTAGTCTACCGATTTCCTTGTTGAGTATTAAAAATTTTAAATAGTTCTCATTCAAATGTCATACATGTGCCAAATTGCACAAATTGATATTTCAAGTACGGAGAATATTAAGTTCAAATAATACAGACCAATTATCATGGGGGGGGGGGCCATCCCGCCATCCCGGCCCCACCCCCACGGGTCCCCTTTCAACTATCCTGACGTGCTATCATAGCCAGTATGAATGCGATTTGCCTCTTAATTCATCTGAACAAAAAGTTAGAGGCCACCGCATTATTCCAGGCCACTTAAGTGCTACCGATTCCACAATGTACGGGTTAATGTGCAGTACCTGGGCCGGGTCATCAAGTGCGCCCCAACAAAGTAGCGGTTGGTGTGTACAGGCAAAGTGCGCCGAGGACGGTAGCGAGGACTAGATCAGGGCCCGCGTGAACCAGCCCCCATGACTGCACCAGGTGTTCCGTTCTGTCCATAGGATGGGGTGCCTTTTTTCATCCTGCTCTTAACCCTCAGTTAACCAACATGGTACCACAGTCAACATTTTTTGGTTGTTGACCTTTGGTTTTTTTTTTTTGTCTTGGCCATCTTTTTCTCAGCCCTGACCTCCATACCCTACCACCTAGCTACCCTACAAACCTAGTTACCCTATTCACATACATTTTTTCCCTACTTGCCAATCATAATTAACCCTTTATTTCGTGCAATAATTTCAAATGACATAAAATTGGTTGACAACAACAATAATTGATGAATTTGTTTATCTATTTGTTGACATAGGTCCACATTCTAGCATCAGCCATAAATGCCAGCAAAAATTGATGCCCAAGCTCTATTTGAAGCTGATGAGCTTGAAGCAAGTCGAAAAGGATTAGTCAACTATGATTGTCCTTGTATATGTTGTCATGATGCGAAAAGACAACTTCACATTACAATCAAAAAGCATCTTAGGAAATGTGGTCACGATCCACATTTTCAAATGCCAATGGTGGTATGAACATTTTCTTTTCCTAACACCTAATGTGATGGCTAGGTATCTGGTTTTGAAAATCAAGCATATACTCTTAGACAATTTTCATTGGTCATTATGTTTCCAGTCACTGGCAGATTGTATTAAGGTCATACAATCAACAGCATATAATCTCAAATTATAAGCTTCAAATGTATAATCTCAAATTATATGTTGCTGACTATCTCAGATTATATGCTGCTAACTAAAAGCATAATGAAGGTCATATAGTTAACAATAGGTAGTCATACATATCTAGGTAGGATCCATTCACGATTGGGGTACCAAAAAGGAGTGTCTAATTGAAAAAAGACTACAAAGGACAATGTTGAATTTTTGTTTATTTTACATTGTTATAATTGTAGTGGACTATAGTATGCTGTCTTTTTAAATTAATAAAAATATTTTAAAATAATTTGGATACTATATTAATGTTTTTTTGAATCATGTAAACTAAAAGAATGTGGTTTAAAAAATATTTAAATAATCAAAAGGAAGGCATAAAATCATATGATTAATTTCAAAAAAAATCTATAGCAAAAACATGCCCCCTTTTATGAAAGTACATGTTCATTGGATGATCTTGATGAAAAACCAAATTAATCAAAAATTTCAAATTCTTCAATTTTTTTAAAAAAGGGATGCAAGGCAAAGGATTCATTTTTTAAACCATTTGATTAAAAAAAAAAATGTTCAATGGGTTCAAAATGTCTAGCTTTATATGCATGTCACATGTGAACGAAATAAATGTGCCAAAAAACATGTTTGGTTTTCTATTGAAACTCATTTTTGGATTTTCTAGGATTTCTGAATTTTTGGCATTAAACTAAAATATTCATACACAATTATGTGTGATTGTGAAAAATCACCATTAACACATGAATTATCTTATATTGGATTATTCAATTTTTCTCACTTAAGTTTTTCTTATTTAAGTTTGTTTCATGTAAATGTTATTTGTAAAAAATAACTCTAAAAAGTCTTTAAGTCTTTTTTTCTTTTTTTGGTACCCCAATTGTGAATGGACCCAATAGTCAAAGTTGTAGACCTTGAAAAGTTGGTTTATTTAGAATGTTTAATTTGTGATTGATACAAGGTCTTATGTCTAATGTTTAAATGTATTGTACATATTTACAACAACCAATAATTCAAAAGAACAATCAAGGGTAGAACAATTGTGTGGATGATCAAGGAGATGTTAATCTTGGAGGTGTGCGTGTTCAACAACACACACAACTTGATGTAGAAGTTCAACTCCACAAACTTGTTAATGGAGCCTTTGCAACATATGATAGGTTGCAATAAGTGTCTAAAAAACAAATCCCAACACCTAAAAGTGAAAACTTGGAGGAAATTAGATTTAATAGTACTCCTCCAGAGAGCCCAAGACCCACTAATGTATTAATGGAGGGGCTTATTTCAAAAGCCTCAACACCATTATTTGAAGGATCTTCTACATCCATACTATCAGCTATTCTTCTACTACAAAATTTAAGGATTACGCATTCTATGAATAAAGCTTTCATGGATGAATTGTTTTCATTGTTACGCAAAAAATTGCTTCTAAAGGGAAACAAGATGCTAGAATCATCTTATGAGGCCAAAAGTTGATTAAATCATTGGGTTTACTTATAATGATTCATTTCATGCCTACTAAAAAGGATGTGTGTTCTTTCAAAGCAGCTTCAAATAGTTGCAAGTGTGTCCAAAATGTGGGACTGATAGGTTTATGGAAAGTTCAAGATCTATTCCACGGAAGGTCTTTTGACACTTCCCACTAATTCCAAGAGTACTACAAATGTATAGTTGTAAATCCTTGGCAAAACTGTTAACTTGGCACAAAGATGGGGCTAGTATAGATGGTCTTATATGCAATATGGCAAATTCACTTGCTTGGAAACACATCAATGAGAAGTGGCCAAGTTTTGCAAATGATTTTTGCAACATTAGGTTGGGATGGGATTAGCATTTGATGGGGTGAACCCATTTGGTGACCTCAGTTCATGCCATTCAACATGGCCTGTGATATTATTGAATTATAACTTGTCTCCTTAGCTAGTGATTAAACAATACTTGTTGATGTTGGCCCTAATAATTCTTGGAAAAGTATCTATAAAAGTTGAAAACGTGGATGTATATTTGTAATCGTTTATTAAAGAATTACAAGTCCTATGGACTAGTGTCCAAGCATTTGATGTTTTTTCCAAGGAAACATTTATGCTACGAACCATGTGCATATGGAATGTACATGACTTTTCAGCATTTGGACTATTTGTAGGGTGTGTGACCAAAGGGCATAAAAGATGCCCACCTTGTGGCCCTACCACAGAATCTTGTTCTTTTAAGAAATTGAAAAAAATCATATATTGTGACAATCAATGTTATTTGCCTAGAGACCACCCATATCAACGCAATAAAAGTGTTTTCAATGGCGAAACGGAAATTAGGAATGCACCTCCACAAGTGCTTGCATCAAACACTATCAAGTGGGCACAAGAATGAAAGTTATGGCTAAAAGGACCTAGTGGGAAATTGGACCATGTTCACAAAAATGGCATCAAATGACTAAGTAACATGTTACAATTGTCATATGGGGAAGTATAGTACTACATTTACCATTCCTACTTTTGAACTATTTAATATTCCATTTATTTTCAGTTTGTCATTTTTGTTTACATCAACCAAAATAGTTCCTTAGAATGCTAGCATCCTCAAAGACTTGATAGTTTAGATGGCCTAGACTATGTAACCCTAAACTTATGGGTAAATAAGTTACAACCAAATGTCAATATCCATCTTTTGATAGCTAAATATAACTCAACAAGTGTCATTCTTAGATTCTAGGATACAAGGTTTTAAGGTCTCAGATTGCTACAATTAACATCATGAATAGACATGCATCATTCCAATGAAATAAATTTGAACAGTGGCAACCTATTAAAAACCTAAAACCTGTCAGAAAAAAAATACATCCTTGTATGAACTATATTTATAATAGCCGAACATTAAATATGTGGCAAGACAAACCCCAAACAATTTTGTTTTTAGTGAACTTTTACCAAAAAAATAACCTTGCAACATATTTCTCTTCTTCACCCTAATTTTTAAAATAATGGAAAATTCCCCATCTTAGAAATTAAAAGGCATTGTTCTTGCAACAACCAAAAGAAATTGTTGAAATTACAACATTTTTAAATAATTCATAATTTACAAATTTGGAATGTGCAAAATGACCATGTGCATAAAAAAGTTCTATAGAAACCCCAATATATTTTCTTGCTGATTTTGCAAAAAATTACATTCATTGAAAATATGACAGTTTTTGTTTTGACACATTCGTAACATATGCAAGACTCGTTGGTCATGAATACTTTGGATGTGATGCATTGTGAGAAAAACTATGTGAAAATATTCTGAAAACAATATTCGGCATAAAAAATACTATGGTTATTCAAAAAGACCTTAAGGAATGCAAGATATGAGCACATCTTTGGCTTCAAACTATTACAGGTGGGTTGATTAAACCAATAGCCTCTTATGTGTTAACAAATCAAGATAAGGACATTTTTCTTCACATTTTTCTACGTTTAAAAACACCTACACATTATGTATTTTCCTTGAAGAAGAGAGTCCATAAGGATGGGGACTTGAAAGGTATGAAATCACATGACTTTCATGTCATGATGCAAGACATCTTACTTTATGCCTTCAAGGCTTGATGTCAAAGGGATGCCAGATGTCAATTCACTATGAGAAAATCATGTCCATTGCAACTAAAAAATGTTCAATAGAACTAGATTACAACTAAAAATTGTCCAATAGAACTAGATTACAACTAGATAACTTAGTTGCAATAGACATGATTTTCTCATAATGATTATCCGTTTGTGTCATGTTTTCAAAAAACTTTGTGTGAAGATTATGGACCTAGCAACTATAGGTGAATTGAAAAAGGAAATGACAATATGCTTAGCTCTATTGGAATAAAAATTGCCTCCTTTCTTTGGCATCATGACACAGGTTTAGTCCACACATTGGATGTACCTTATTGAAAAGTATTTGAAAACCCTAAAAGGATTTATGCGGAATAAAGCAAGGGCAGAAGGCAACATGGCTGAAAACTATGTGCTAGAAAAGACTTTGGGGTTTTACACTGAGTACATACAAGATGTCACAGCCACAAGGAGACAAGTGTGGGATGACAAAAAAAAACCCCATGTGAATGACAAAATGCTTGAAAGAAATGGGTGGCCACAAATCATGACTGCAGACCTTCGTGACATGGTGCATTCTTTTGTGTTACAGAATGTCAAATCAATATCTCCATGGCATAGGTAATTAATTTTGTCATCTTTTTAAAAACATGCAATTCGATTCAAAATTGTGAAGTCTTTGAAAAAGTTGGATAAATTGGAAATTATTTTGGTTGTTATAGTTATAATGTTGTTGGGACAAGGAAAAGTTGGCATTAATGGGGAAAATTTTCATGTTGGAAGATCCAAGAATTAACTTACAACTTATATACATGGTGATTGCACAAATTGTTAAGTCTTTGAAAATGCTAGGATTCAATTCCAATAATTTTGGTTACTACAAAAAATTTATAAAGCTTTTAATTATAAATAACCAAACTCAATGGTTATAGTTAATTTGTCTTTGATAGCTTTTAGGTAAAGGTCCACTTAATTATGTTAAATCTATTTTGGGAAGCTATTCTTGATGCTAAAATAGAAAATTGAAGTTTTGATGGGTCACTTGTATAACCCACTTTGGGACCCAAATGGGGTTTCTATAGAAAGGTCGTGGGTTCAAACTTCAAACCTAGTGGTGTGTGTAGGTGAAAGTCCTATCAACTTTTTCTTGTGGGACTTAATTGGGGCTCATGAATCTAGCTTGTTGTTTGTCAAGTCAAGTTTGTTATTGAATTTCAAGAAAACAAACAAACAAACAAATAATTAATTAAGTTAAATATGTGAGCTACTAAATATGTTTGATTTCAATGGTGGCATCTAAGGCATTATGGTCATTTAATTTAATTTTCAAATGGAAAATGGGAAGTTAAAACTTATAAATAATTTCTTGTGACAGGAAATATGCCAATGAAGTATAGGAAAGAAAAGATGAAATTCCTGCATACAAGTGCGCAATCTCAAACATGGCATGTTGAATTCCCATATCACCTTTAGGAATTGCCCCCATTTCCACCATGGTTAAAGGCTCCTATTACCTTAGCTATCCAAGGAAGGGACACGATTGATCAAGAGACAATACACATGTCCATGTCACCAACACTAGAAGCTAGGTCATATCAATCAATGTATGCATTTGGGAACCACATCTATGTGGTAAGTGTAAAAGAACATTTAACCATAAATGATAGTGGCGTAGTTACCACATTTGAATAGGTGTGAGTTTTAGGACCTAATGATCAAAGGCCTGTTGTTGCAAATTTGGAATACGTGGGGTGGGTCAAGGAGATCTTGGATTTAAATTATGGGGTTCTAAATATTGTGGTGTTATTATGTAACTAAATGAATGCCAATTATAGCAAAAGTAATGCAACTATAAAACAAGATGAGTATGGCTTCATCCTTGTGAACTTTGGGTCATTAATTCCAATCTTAGACCAATATTTTTGCCTTTCCACTACATGTAGAGCAAATTTTTTTTTTCTAGCTATGATTTTAGGGAGAAGGTTGGAAAGTGGTTCTTCGGAAAGATCCTCATGGGAGATGAATAACAAAAAACATTCAACTCGACCCTATTAAGTTTGATATGTTTAGGGTCGGTAGTGTTGATGATTATTCAGGGCCGCAAGTTTTGGTGTCTATATAAGAAACAAATCAACTACCTACTATTGTAGGAGGGTCTATTGTTAATGCTACAAATTTGAATGTTGATGACAGTGAAGGGGACAAAGACAATGGATTTGATAATCCAAAAGATTATGCATCAAACAACTACAATGATGCATGATGATTCATTCACAAATGTTTAAAACATGTATATGACCATGTTGCATATGCATATGATTAGTTTCTACTCCATTTCATGTACAATTTTTTTCAAACTTTTTAACTTGTGTAGTTAATTGAATCCTTGCATAACATTTATGCAAAACTTACTTTGATTTTCAAGGCAGACATAGATTTCATTTTGATTTAGAATGAATTGTCAATTGCAAGTCTTTGAAAAAGTTGGAATATATATATATATACCTAAGGAAGTTATTTTGGTTAAATTCCAAGAGCATGGTTTATGTAGGCTAAAATGTGCCATTTTTAGATCTAATTGCATAGTCATGTCAATCAAATTTAACTAGTGAAAAGGACATAGTTTTGTTATAGTGTGAGTTTCAATGGATAACCAAACATGTTTTTTAACGAGATTATTTCTTGCACATGTGACTTACAGTTAAAGCTAGACATTCTGAACCCATTGAACATAATGTTTTGTCAAATGGTTAAAAAATTGAGTCCTTTGCCTTGTAGCCCCTTCTTTCAAAGTTCCAAGACTTGAAATTTTTGTTTGATTTGGGTTTTCATCAAGTTCATCCAATGAACATGTACTTTCATCGAAGGGGGCATGTTTTTGTTGTACAAAAAGTTTGAAATCAATAGTATGACTCTATGCATTCCTTTTGATTCCTTCATAAAAAAATGTAGTTTCAACATTTGATATAGTTAATTTACATGATTCAAACTGACATTTACATAGTATAAAAATTATTTTAAAATATTTTTATTAATTTACAAGACATATTTTATCTATTGACATACAACAATCCATTAAAACTATACTAAAGTAAAATAAACAAAAATCCAAAATTATCCTTTGTAGTCCTTTAAATACAAGTCATTCCTTTTTGGTACCCCAATCGTGAATACACCCATGCAAGATACTAAAGAAATCAAAAACATAAATACCTTTTTTTAAAGGTTAAGGTAAAACAAAAAAGTTAAATGTGCATCATGTTGGATTAAGCCTTTTTTGCATATTAAACATTTTGATGGTTGTGTTTTGTAGTTCTTGGAATTGGGAAATGCAAAAATTAAAAAGCTCTCCACCATTCTTTGAAATAGTTTTCAAAAATGTAAAGCCAAATTTCCTTACTCAATTTACAAAATATTGTTTGAACTATGTAGGTTGCCCATTCCAACTTTTTTTCCCATCTACTTCATGTTGGCTTATGCCATTTAGATTCTTTTGCACCACATATCAATGGGGTGCAATCATAATAACACATACCACAACAAGTGTAACCAATGCTTGATGTTCCATGTTAAAAATGTAATTTAATTTTGTGTTGAAACTATAGGATTTACTTATATGATAACATTCATAATATATCATGGGAACCTGTGAATAAATTTGAAATTAATCAAATGAATAAAAAAATATGAAAAAATAGTAACAAAACATTGTAATCAATGTTTTTAAGCAATAAAAGAACATGTTTAATAACTTTATTTTTATTCTAAATGACATATTTTGACAAATTTTTAATGCAAAGCTTATCAAAGCACTATAAAAAAACTATCATGATTTAAAAATATTTTTTCAAAAAACATTTCAAGAATATTTTAGGAATATGTTCCCAAAAGCATTCAAAAAGTAGGTAGGTGAGGCTCATGTTATCCCATTTGCACCCCATGGGCCAGCCCTAGTTAATCATGTCCCATAATCTATTGGGGACTAATCTTGTAATGTATCTTAAATTTTTAAGATGGCTAGAAAGTCACAATTGGCATGTGTCACATTAGAATTAAGCATACACATTGCACACCATGGACCAATTTTGACTTTTGATTCTTGTAAAATATGTTAAATTTTAATGACATGCAAAGTTTATAGCACAAGGTCTTTCATTTAAAAAATTCTATTGTAAATTTCTCTTAATTAGATAAAACTTGTTACCACTAAAACAATGAAGAAAATGGGCAACCTCAATTAGAATTTAACTTTCCACAAAATTTGAAGCATGTTAACTTCTTATTGGTGATTATGTGAAGTCAAATCTATTCCTTCTACAAATAATCTAATCACCAAATGCCTTCTCTTTGCAATAACCCCATAGCCAAATACACTCCACTTAACAACACACATTTTATCAATGTGTTCAATCACACTTATTACCATTGTAGTCACTCTATAGACACATTATGCAAATGATAAATAGTGATCCTAGTCATTCTTTTAAAAAATAAAAATCACCAAGTCAACTCCAACTCCCACAAATACTTACCCAACTATGTTATTTGAATGATTAATTATGTAGCCAAAATAGCAAGTTAGCTATGCAAAGTAGTGTATTTTTTTGTGGCCAAACAAATGGTGAAACAAAAAAAGGTTGGTGACATGTATGCAACAAAAAAATGAAAAAAATATAAAAATTAACCAAAAGCTAAGGTTTCAAAGTGACAGGTAGTGGTGCTATGTCATTTGTTGGTGATCTATTGCCTAGAAGCCCTCCTTCCACTTTAGTGCTTTTTATTGCTTACCTAAATTCTATTACAACTTTTCACCATTAACCTACACTTATCTCCTCCTATTCTATCACCAGGATGCCTCTCCATTTAAGGTGCTTATTGCCACTAGTATATATTATATACTAAGGTGTGTAGTTAATTTCATTATGGATCCCAAAATTTTGTGCCATTGTGTATTTTAAAACTTTGGGGGCTACATCAATTTCAAGCTTGCTTTTCAAGCTTCAATCAAAAGAAGATGTGCATGCAAACATAATAGAGTGGAGAGAAGGTTGCAACTCCAAGCTTTAGTAGCAAGCAATTACATTTCAATTTATAATGAAGTTCAATTACTCAAGAATCAATTTGTGATCATTTTCTTTCCTTTTGTTTTTTTATTATTTTCCTATTGTGAGTTGTGAGTCATGATGAATAATAAAGTTAGTTGATCTTTTGGACGCTCAAGCATCAAGTGTGTGTAGATTGCATTGTGTTGTGCTTGTGTGCATCTCCTTTTGATTTTCTTTTGATATTTTTCTAGTCTCTTGATCTTTTGATATTTTTGGTTTTTTAATCTTACTAGTTAGGTTCACCATCATCCATGGCTCCTCTGACAATCCCCAAGAACTTTAAATTCAAACCACTTTTCCCTCTTCCTGTTAGTGCCACAACCACACTAGAGAGTGCAGATGTTGAGATGGTTGTTGAAACCCTACTTTCTAACACAATTGATTTAGCTTTTGGATAAGAGAAACCTCTTATTCCAAGCCTAAAGTCTTAAAGTTTAGTAGCAAAGAAGAAGCACAATTATGAAGGTATTTTCCATTTCTAGGATTAATGGGCTACAAGGTTTCCTTGGGTAGAATCAATATAGTAGATGAAACAGATAATGTGCATAAGGGTCAATGTGCAATTTGCACGAAAGTCAAAGGGAAGGAAAAATTGTTCATGCCTAAATTTGATAATTTGCTTAAACACATTGGTAGGCATGAAACCAAGGTCTCAAATCTAAAAGTAGCAATTGGTTCATTTTATTTCAATCTTAAAAGCCAACATGCATGAAACAAAAAAAATTACACTACTGGGGATCATCTTTCAATTCTTGATCTTGTTGCTATAAAAGTTTCCCAAAACTAGAAACACAAATTTGTTTAGTTTTTTTATGTCTTTCATTTGTTGTCGAGGGATCAAACTATGACAAACCTTAAGGGTTTGAAGCATCATTTTAACCTACTTGAAGTGAAGCAAACACCCAAAAAACGCTAGACAAATTTTGCAGGTTGGGGTATTGCTGAGTTGATGAACCAAGTTTTATTGAAGTTCATTTGCAATGCTATCAATGTCACTATTTTTTTGTTTGTGAATGTGAATGAAGTGATGACAATTAATAATGTTTCTTGGAATTTTCTGCACCTTTATGCACTTCAAGGTTGGAACCAAATCCTTCTTCTAATTTGTGTGGAAAAAGTTGATGTGTAAAGGACAACTAATAATGTCTATTAGTTAATGTTGCATTCCTTGGATTTTTTTCCAAGTATGAGTGTTAAGGATTTGGGTCAAAGCTCATTTCTAATACAGGTTGTGATGATAGTAGCATTTTCCAAGGTGCCAAAATGGGTGTGACTATTCAGATGAAAGAGACAGTTGCCCCATTCATGATTGGAATCCACTATTTTGTTTACCAAAAACATTTGGCCATGTTGGTGTTGTCAAATTTTAGTTTGGTTGTTGAGTTGGAAATGCTACTACAAGCCATGTATGTTTTTTTTTTCATTCACCTAAGAAGTCCCCTGAATTCCAACAATTATGTGACGTGTTCTCATAAAACAACAATAAGTTGCTTAAGAATGTGAAGACGAGATGGATCAATATGGTGTCTCCTATGAAGTGTGTCATGGAGCAATATTGACCGTTGATGGCAAAGATGCATGTTGATGTGTCCAGGAACAACATTGCTACACAAAATTTGAACTTGTTTTGTGACTTGGGATTGATTATAGGGTTACATGCAATTCAATCAATTTAAAAATTCCATGCATACCCTAATCAAGCTTGCCCAATCCCGTGATGTATTCGTATGTGATTTTATTGATGTGTTGAAGGTGTGCCAACTTGAGCTTTATCGCCTTTATTTTGATCCATACACCAAGTTTGATGATCCTCTTTTTGATGAACACAATTTTTTGAATCACTCACCAACAAGAATTTGCCAATGAGTTGGTGTGAAGATTTGAACAATGAAGTTGATTGTTTCATCATTGAGTTTGATGATGCTAAGTTTTTTGTGAACTGGAACATTGTTTTGCAATAGGTGCTCTGAAACCTATGTTGAGGCCAAACTTCCCTTTGGTCATGGCTCATGTGAAATCAAGTTGTGAAGATTCTACCCAAGTTCTTAGTCCATGAATTGGAGGTCAGATTTCCAAATCATGAATTTATGTTGGCATCCAAACTTCTGGGCTAAAAACCCTCGAGATGCCAAGAATGATTTCCACTAGTGCTTGGTTGTGATCAAGGTTGCCTACTACAACCAATGAAAAGTGGGAAAGGATGGGATGTGGGTAGATGGGTGGATGCTTCGTTTGATCCATGTGAATTGGATTTGTATTGTTTGTTTTTTAAAATGACCATGGCTATAAACAATGAGTCAGCGTTGAAGGAGGTGTCAAATAAAACCTAGTCACTTTATTGTGGGCAAAGATTACTTCTTCTCACATCCTTAAGATCAAACTTTCCAAATTCATTAAGTTGAGTAAGATAGCATGTGTTCTGGTCTTGGGGTCTATCAAAGATGAGCAATGTTTCCTAGTAGTGGCCTTCATAAAAAAACAAGCTAAGGAATTGCTTCTTGTGCCATTTGGATCTTTTCACTCAGTTCTATGTGCAATGGTTTTAGAAACTTGAAGACTTCTGGTTTGAAGAGGCCATTACCTTGTGGGGCAACATGAAGACCTGATATTATATGATTTTTGAAAGTAGAAATTTCATTATTAGTGATAGTTAGGTTTTATTCCAAGTCCCCTATTTTGGGGCAGCTTTCCTTGTCCATCGTGCACAATGCACACTCATAATATGAATTTTCAAATTGTCTTTTTTCTTTTCTTGTTGAGAATTTGGCCTTTTTGTGAATTTTTTATGATTATTGAATCCTTACTAGTTGCTTGCAGGTTTAATGGTCAACAAAGACTGCAGCATGGAATTTGAAGCAAGGTTTGAACTTTGGGATTTTTTCTTGCATCTTTTAAGTTCTTGTATGTTGTTTGCTGCTTGTATCCTGATTGATGATTGGAACTTGGCACTGGTGGGTTGTTTTGGGCTGTGGTGTAGGGACACTACTTTGCACAGGGCAAAGTCTCAAGTTTGAGACTGGGGTTCAACTCCCCAAGTAGTGCTTTTGAACTTTGCAACATTCACTTGGGCAGACCCTTTCCCTCAGTTTCAGGGTTCTGAAATGTCTTGATTCGCCACATTGCCTACCCAATAAAAGTACGCAGTAACCAAACTCTAGCCCGTGAAAAAAAATTGGTAGCCAAATACATAAACAAAAAAAAGTAGTAGCCAATTGTTATAATTAAAAAATGGCAGGAGTAGCCATATAACACACTCCCTCCTGCTCCGCCTGAGTGGCTACTTCAAGAAATTTTAAAAAAACGCTGATGAAGAGACAAAAAACTACACTTCTACAAATTATGCACTAAATAAATTACAAGGTACACTGTCAGGTATCAAAGCTCCGATGTTGGTCCGAGCGTCAGAGTTGGTAAGATACATTTGTGCGGCATTAATGTTTGTACAAGTTAATGGGCCAGCTTGAATGTGATAAATGGACATTGATGGGGCAAATCGGTAAGCGAAGCTTTAAACAGTGCCAGTTGAATTATGATGTAGCAGCGACAGTGAGCTAATTACTTTCCTGATTCCACCACGTGCTGGATGGAGACATAGGGCCAGAGTGAACCAGCACGCAGGTTAGAATAGAGCTATTGCAAGATAGATCCCAAGTTACAACTCTGTAGGAAAAATACCGACTCAGGGGCGGCTTCAGCACATGTCTCTGCCCAATAATTAATTAAATTGGTGAATTCCATTTCCAAAAAAGAATATTCCAGAATATTCTTGAATCTCTCTCACAAAAAATTGATTTTTGAGAAAAGTAATTTTTGAAAATTTCACAATTAAAAAAAAAAAATTGTGCCAAAGCTACCAAGTTATTATATTATGTGGTAGATGGACCCAATTATCCAGTAGATGGACTCCATAATGTACTAGATTATGGGCAAGACCTGGCAGATTCCAGTTCCCTGCCCTAAATGTCCGTGGAAGGTTGTACAGGTAGGTGTCAAATAGAGATGCATAGGTAGGTAATGACAGATATGACCGTAATAGTCGATTCTTCCATTTAAGAAGGCACGAAAAATTGCAGAATGTGCAGGTACAAACTACACACCTTTACAACACACCTACATTGTACAAGTCATTAGAATAGATCTAAATTTGAAAATAGCTCCCAAGCAAAAACTCAAAGTAGAGAATGAGATACTTCCTGTATTTTTTCTCTGAAAGGATGTTGATAGACGATGGTATGGTCATTGGTGAGCGCAAACCAACTCCTAAACGTCAGACAACCCCAATATGGGCTGCTTTTCATTGTAAATTGTCAATTTCCCGACATTTAGTGGTTAAATATCTCAAACAAGAAAGCATTGACCTTGTGAAGTAGTCATACCTGGATGCGTTATATGGGGAAGAATTTCAAGGCATTACAGCAACCTTTCATTGCAAAAAACTGGAAGAAAATACATACACACACACAAACACATAATTATTGTAAGGTACAATCTAGGCACCATAAGATTCCATCTCCAAAATGCTTCCTGTATGGACAAATGCGAATAGAAAACAAATAAACATTGTTCCAGTTAAGGATTGGAATGTGAAAGGTTAATCTGAAGGGCCAATAGGATGAAGACGCATTGATTCCTTGGAATTTCCCATGCATTTCCTCGTAGGATGTGGAAGGAAAATTTTAATGCCCAATGAGCTTGTACTTTGGCCAGTATGATGAAAAGGCATTGATTAGTTGAAAAAGCCAAATTCATAATTTCTAATTAATCTCTAACAATGAAAATCACTCTAAATTCAAGAACTTTTTGCTTCACTGGTTTGAAAATTGCAAAGTCATCATCATGCACATTGTCTCATCAAGGGCCATCTGACAAAACCGAAAGCACAACAACAGAATTCATATCCAAGTTTTCAGTACATTGAGTATGGAGATTCAAATGAAGAACCTGATTGGTGATAACATACTGAGTCTTGAACTGGTGGCAAGACAACACCACTGGGAAGGGTTTCTCAGTTTGTTACATCATTCTTGATAGAGGTGAGCTCCCCAGTTTGGAAGTTGCACTTGAAGACAGGCGAGTCACCCAATAAATATAAATTGGAAAGTTAATCAATCTCTGCAAACTCATCTGGATTGATTTCACGCACCTTGGCTACATGCCTCAAGTTAGATTGACTGCTTGCAGTTAAAATGAACACATTGCATGTCACTAGAAATACCATTGCAAGCAACTCCCCTTAATGTTCCCTCAACCACAGATGACAAACTGAAGATCACAACCCCAGAGGTGTTCCTAGCACCAAGTATTAGGCATTGAAAGGGGTCGTGCACCACAGTAACACAGTTCTGTTGGGCTATTTACACTGATATTAATTTACATAATCTATGTGAAATTCCTCTGAAGAAAAGTACCTCAAGCCTATTGCAACATTGTAGTAAGGGCATCAATTGATTCATGAACTCTGACACCATCACTTTTTCATTGAAACCTCAATGGACAAGAATTATGAGGCTCGGGAACTGCAGGTTGTAAACCTACATTGGCTATTCCACCCTAATGAGTGGACAAATTTTGGTTTTGAGCTTGTGGGCCTATTGACCAGAAACTTGGTAGCAACTCTATCAAAGGAAAATATGAAAGCAAACAGCTTACAATGCCCATGCTTCCACTAAAGTAAAATGAAGACAAAAGAAATTGAAATTTTGGTTTCTGTCTAACTTTGGTGCTTAAATGATATGCAACTGGATACAGAGGCAATTTGTGCCACAATTCTAGGACTGGGAGATAATGGAGAGGTTGTAGTCCACTGTGTCGGCACTTTTATACCATGTCCACCAGATAGGCATCACGCTTGTTGATGAGCCACACACCCATCTGGATATCTTCTTTGCAATGTCATACCCTACTGTTTGTTGTCCGGTGCCCAACAATATATTGTTCTAATTCTGCACATCTGCCATGAGAATGGGTCATTAAACATAAACCGTCAAATGCACTACCTTAGGGGGAACCTGAATTTGGCAACTGGAATTTAAAGCTCCAATATAGTGGGGGACTGCAAACAAACTGCATTGAGCAACTTGTGCTATTAACTGTTTTGACATTTTCAGCATTCAACATCACTCTAACTCCATCTCTTATAATCACCCTTCCATCCAATTGCAAGTTAAAATATGCACAGGCCATAGCAGATCCCAAGGAAATAAGTACTTGGCTGCTGGTAATTAGTCTGGCACCAAATTGTCTGCTTTTAGCATAAGGCTGCAGAACAGAGCTTTAATCTCCACCCCAGGTCATCCACCACTTCACCGCAATCACTGAGGTTCATTCTCAGGGTAAGGTTGCATTGTGTGGTGGCACTAAAACCATCAAGAGCATAGTGCCTGATGACTGCAGAATCTGATCTCCTTCTGTCTAACAAGATTGGCACTTTGGGTTTTGTGACATATGAGGAGATCTTGCATGTCCAAACAGATATAAGAATAGAGTCAAAATTACTAATTGGATATGTCACTCTTCCAGCAGATTTGCCACCTGATTGCACTGTCTTAAAATTACTTTGTCACTGCCACATATTTCTGCCATTTCCAAACAAAAACCCTTCAGCATATTTTTCCTTTTTGCCACAGATGTTGAAAGACTTTCTACTCCAGATGATCATCTGGAAACAAGCAAGCATTCAAGCTTGAAGGTTTTCCAACCAACCCTCTGTGCAATTCAAAATCACATCATCAATTTTCTCCATCA
>Ga0116227_10009749_pt1 | contig 17232 bp, 10 predicted proteins | sample S1TSphgellanicum_FD_89693 | JGI IMG/M metagenome (GOLD analysis project Ga0116227, IMG submission 89693) | Host-associated microbial communities from peat moss isolated from Minnesota, USA - S1T2_Fb - Sphagnum magellanicum MG | ecosystem: Host-associated > Plants > Peat moss > Unclassified...
AGCTTTAAATATTTGTGAAACAGGATATATGCGAAGGTGTATATCCTGTTTTAGTTTGCACCATTACCTACACGAATCTGTTCTTCATCGGCACCTGTACTTTTACGTGCCGCTTTTACTGTTTGGCTGCCAAGCACATAAATAAAGTTCAGTTGAAATGCCCGGAAAATATTAACCTGCGTACCGCTGATATTGAGGTTTTGATAATGTGAGGTATAAACATTTTTATCCGACTGGAAGATGTTATCTACCATGAACTGGATAGTACCCTTGTTTTTCAGCACGCTTTTACTGATGCTTCCAAAAGCAAAAAAGTTTGATTTGTACCTAAAAATACCGTAAGTGGTTGGCGTTTCGTATTGTGCTATAAGATCAGCTTTCATGCTGAATGGCAATTTAAAATGCTGTATAATTTTTAAGGTAATATCGGCGCTGCCATTATCTAATGCGCCATTCATACCTGTAAAACGCTGATATAACAAATCAAGATTAAAATCGGCAGAGTACCATTTAGTGAAGGTGATGGGTGCGGTAAATACCAGATCGTAATTATACCGGTTACCCAAATTGATCTTTTTTAAAGTGGTAATCTGGGTTTTATCATCCTGTATGTAAACTACCAGCGGAAAACCGTTAACAACTGTAAAGCTGGCCGCTGTGCTAAATTTGTTTTTATAAACATGATCAATAGCTATCGTATTGGTGTAGCTTGGTTTCAGGTAACGGTTCCCTATCTGGTAAGTGTATTGATCATTATACAACAAAAACGGATTTAGCTCTTCGTATTTGGGTCTGCTTATGCTACGGCGATAGCTAAATTTTAACTGGTTATCATTATCTATAATATGATTAAACTGTACATTCGGAAAAAAGTCGATGTAGTTATTGTGCACACTTTCTGATAGCGACGGCGTAACACCATCAGATATAGTTTGCTCCACCCTCAGACCTAATTCGAGGCTCGTTTTTTTACTGAATATATGATTATAATCAACATAACCGGCATAAAGTTTCTCGGTATATTTAAAACGGCCGGTAAATAAAGGTAATGGATTATAAATCCCATTAGTTACATAACCAAAATCATAAAAGTTATCTGTTTTGGCATAACTATCTTTAAAACCAACCATCAAATTATTGCTGGTGTTTAAATTAATACGATAATTTGCGTTAAATACGTACACATCGTAGTTTAAAGGAGAGTTGTTTTGAAAAACAGCATTACGGTAAAGCACATCATTACCATAAAAGTAGTTGCTCAAAAAATTTTCGGCATAACCACGGTTATAATTGATATAATCTGCATCAACAGTTATATCGCCATATTTACCTAAACTGCCCCTGTAATTTGAATTATAGGTAAGATTACTTTGCCAGCGTTTTAAAATTGAATTAGTTAAAATACTTGAATCGGTATTGCTAACGCTATTTATAGTTGAAATGGTGTTTTTAGGCCCATTCAAATCCATAAACATGCCGGTTAATAAAAAGCCTATTACGTGTTGCGAATTAATATTATAATCGGCTCCAAATCTGAAATTATTACTGACTCTTCGCTGGTTAATAACCCAGTCATCGCTAATCAAGTCGACAACTCCATTATAATTATTTACTCTGCTTGATGTTGACGATTTAAAATATGCCAAATTACTGTATGAGTAATTTCCAAAAACATTAAGTTTTTTGGTACGGTAATTAAAGTTGATACCAGCTACCCCTTTCCCAGCAGCATCATAATTGTTGATGCCTGGTACCGTAACACCACCACCAGCATTAACCTGCGCGTTAAACCCCAGGTTTTTATCGCGAACCATTTTAATATTAATAACGCCACCTGCACTGGCTGCATCGTAAGTTGAGTTGGGGTTATTGCTAATTTCGATCTTACTGATCATACTACTTTGCGTACCGTGAAGTAGATCGGCCAAGGCTGCTCCTGATAAATAAGTTGGTTTGTTATCTATCAAAATCAACACATCTGTTTTACCATTTAATGAAACCTCGTCAGTATTACTAATTTGCACCCCCGGCGACATTTTCAGAATATCTAAAGCCGTACTTCCAACTGCAAAAGCGCTATTTTGGATATTCAGAGTGGTTTTACCTGGCCTTACTTCTACAAAACTTTTACTTTCAACAACAGCAATTTCGGCCAAATCAGCATTGCTTTTTCTTAATTGAATGGTAACAATATTGAAATTAATACTACTACCTAAAAAAGTAACAGGCGTTAGCTTAGCGGCATAACCAGTACACGAAACCTTGACCCAATATTTCCCTGGCGCTATAGCGTTAAATTTAAAAAGACCAGTTTGGTTGGTAACAGCAAATTTAATTACCGTGGAGTCTGACGCTTTTAACAAAGCTACCGATGCGTAAGCAACAGGCTGGTTATCAATATTTTTAACATAGCCCTGCATGTCAGCATTTTTACTCTGTGCCGAAGCTACAAAGGTGCATAGCACAGCAAACGCGCATACAAGCATGCACGCCCAACGGAGCGTTAATATATTGTCAGTTAAAATAGTGTTTAAAGTAAAATTTTAATCAATAATCCCGATACAAATCTATGGCAAGTTTAATATTTAAATTCAATACTTACAGCAAAAAAGTGCTTTTATTTTAATTGTAATAACTTAATTGATAATCTATTACTTAAGTATTAAATAATGGCCGGGTTTATAAAGTGCACAACAATTTATAAATGCAATTATTTAGTTAACATTTATCAGCTATAAATAAGGCTAATTTTTAACATTTTGATAATTAATAATTCACTTACTTTATAATTTGGAAAACATCCCGATAAATGGAATAATTTTTATTGCTCATTTGAATATATGAAAGGTAGTAAAAACGCAGAACAGGCACGATTAGACGAAAACGCATTAAAGGCTGTACCCTTAGAGCATTGGGGGCCATATGTTAGCGAGCGCCAATGGGCCACCGTACGCGAAGATTATAGCCACAATGGCGATGCCTGGGGGCACTTTACACATGATCAAGCACGGAGCAGGGCTTACCGCTGGGGTGAGGATGGCCTTGCCGGGATATCTGATTACTTTCAGCGCCTTTGTTTTGCAGTGGCTTTGTGGAATGGGAAAGACCCTATATTAAAAGAGCGCTTGTTTGGTTTGCCCAACGGTCAGGGTAACCATGGCGAGGATGTGAAGGAACTGTACTACTATCTGGATAATGTACCATCGCATTATTACATGAAGTATTTATACAAATACCCGCAAGCAGGCTACCCTTATGATGAGTTGGTGAGCGTAAATATGCACCGTTCAAAACAGGAAACCGAATACGAGATATTGGATACCAATGTTTTTGATAACGATCGCTATTTTGATGTTTACATTACTTATGCCAAACATAATAGCGAAGATATACAGATATGTATTGAAATAATAAACCGCGGACCGCTTACCGCTGATATTACTGTACTACCAACCCTCTGGTTTTTTAACTATTGGCAAACAGATAAAGCTAAGCCCAAACCTACAATAACACGACTTGATGATAACAGCGTTAAAGCCAGCCACTACATCATAGGCGATTATTACTTTTATTACCAGGATAGCAGTCGATCGTTATTTACTGAGAATGAAACCAATAAGGCAAAAATATACAGGCAGCCTAATGATAATGTTTTTGTTAAAGATGCCTTCCACGAGGCGATAATTGATGGTGATAATATTGACGAATTAGAAGCTAAAAACGAAGGAACAAAATTTGCTCCTGTTTACCGCTATACCATCAGGCCAAAGCAAAGCAAAAAGATATTTATGCGGCTTAGTAAAGAGCCGGTACAAAATGCTATAGGCGAGGATTTTGAAGATTTGTTTGCCTTACGCAAGCAAGAAGCAGACGATTTTTATGATAACCTTTTACCTAAAAATGCCACCCCGGAGTTTGCCAATATACAGCGCCAGGCATTTGCAGGCTTGCTATGGAACAAACAATATTACCATTACGATACCCGTGAATGGCACCGCACCAGTAAAAATTCCGATCCATCCTTATTAGCAAGACCCAATGGCCGTAACGGAAATTGGAAATACCTGAACAACCAGGATGTAATATCCATGCCCGACAAGTGGGAATACCCCTGGTATGCCGCTTGGGATCTGGCTTTTCATTGTGTTCCGCTGGCTATGATAGACCCTGTGTTCGCTAAAAACCAGCTAATCCTGATTATGCGCGAGTGGTATATGAACCCTGAAGGACAGGTACCTGCTTACGAATGGAACTTTAGCGATGTGAATCCACCAGTACAGGCCTGGGCAGCATTGCAGGTTTATCGTATTGAAAAAGAGAAAAAGGGTGTAGGTGACGTTCGGTTTTTAAAGCGTGTTTTTCAAAAACTGATCATCAACTTTACCTGGTGGACCAACCGAAAGGACGTTAACGGCAATAATATATTTGCCGGTGGCTTTTTAGGTTTGGATAATATTGGTGTTTTTGACCGTAGCAGCTCGATTAAAGATGCAGTTTTAGAACAGGTTGATGGCACCAGCTGGATGGGAACCTTCGCGTTAAACATGATGGATATCGCTCTGGAGATATCGCAATATGATGACTCGTTTGAGGATATGGCGCTTAAATTTTATGAGCATTTTGTTTTGATTGCCGAGGCCTTGAATGAGCTTGGCCTTTGGAACAACGAGGACAGATTCTTTTACGATACTTTACGCATAAGCCAGGGCACGCCTTATCACTTAAAAGTACGCTCGTTAGTAGGTTTAACATCTATGTTTGCAGTATCAGTTGTGGATTACGACCGTTTATCAAAACTTCCGGATTTTAGCAAACGTGCCGCCTGGTTAAACAAGTATCGCACTACACATAAGCTATTTTTGCCAATACATGATGATGGTAAGGAAAAGATACTGCTCTCGTTAGTTCCATTTGACAGGCTGGTTAGCTTGCTGGAAAGAATTTGCGATGAGGATGAATTCTTAGCTAAAGGCGGTATCCGTGCCTTATCTAAATTTCATGAGAAAAACCCATATTCGGCTAATCTACATGGCGACAATTACACTATTAAATACGAGCCCGGCGACTCTACCACTAACCTTTTCGGGGGTAATTCCAACTGGCGCGGCCCTATCTGGATGCCGATGAACTTCATATTGATCAACTCCATAAAAAAATACCATGAGTTTTATGGCGATGAGAAGAAATTCAATTTCCCAACCGCTAAGGGCATCAAAAAATTAACTCTTGGCGAAATAGCTAACGAACTAAGCAGAAGATTGATCTCGACCTTTGAAGCGGATAAAACAGGCGCAAGACCAATACACAGCAAAGAGCATCAGGCTTTTTATCAAAAACCCGAAAACGCCGACCTGATATTATATTACGAATACTTTCACGGAGATAATAGCAACGGCCTTGGCGCGAGTCATCAAACCGGCTGGAGTGCTTTGATAGCTAATTTAATTAATGACGTATATTAAAATTTAGGCACTGCAAAACCTTCAATAGCGCTTACATTGCCTACATAGTTCCATCGCACACCAATAATGTAGCGGTTAATTACGTAGTTCAATTGCTCAACGGTTACCATATTTACTAATTGAGGTAAATCGTCGGCATAGTGCCAATTGCCCAAAACTTCGGCCAAACCAAGGCTGTTGGTTATTTGCGATGCGCTTTGATCATTGATATAATTATTAATAATGTAACCATTTTTAATATGCTGCAACCACTCTTCCTGGTAACCTGTACGCTGAACATATTTTAACGCGTTCATCATGATCATCATAACCCGTTGAGGGTTATTAGTACTGGCGCTCATTACAGTGTATGGCATCCGATAAAAATAAACTGAGGCATTCGGATCATATGAAAGTCCTTGTGATGAGCGTATGTAAGAATATAAATTACCACCAAGCCCAGAGATAGCCAAACGGTAGGGCATAAAATCGTGGTTGCTAAACTCGGGCGCATTCATAACAGCGCTTACATAGTTAGTTTTAAGTTCGCGCCTGTCTACCATCAGCTTATTATCATTAAAATCGGGAGTGATCAACTCCGGTACGGTGTACGGCTCTGACTTGATACGATCAAACGATTTTGAAATCCGATCATACAGTTCCTGCTTGCTTAAGTTGCCAACCACTACAATAAACATGCGCTGTTTATTTAACAGGTTTTGATAATAGTTTTTCAGATCATCGGCAGTAAAGGCATTAATTGTTTCTTCGGTACCAACCGGGTCAATTTTATATGGTGTGGTGGCAAAAGCATTACGCATTTGCAGCTTGGATAATTTATTTTCGGGGTCAGCTTCACGCGATCGGATAGCCGCTAATGTTTTAGTTTTTAACAAGCCAAGCGCAGTAGCGTCAAAAGCTGGACTAAATATTGCCTGTGTAAACAAATCCCAGCCTTTGTTAAAATATTTTGATATGCAGTTAAGCTGCATATAACCATAATCGTAACTTGATGTTCCGTACATCGCAACACCATATTTTTCGCTGGTATCTCTAAACGCGTTGGCGCTGTATTTTTGCGTTCCGCATTGAATGGTGGCGTCAAGTGCCATATCTTCTATACCTGCCTTATCGCTGCTGTAATTGGTTACTCCACCTCTAAAATACACGCGGATATTGATCACGTTTTTTTGCGTAGGTTTAAATATTACTTTAATGCCGTTAACATCAAAAGATGTGGTTTCTGTTTGGGCTTGGGTGCTTGTTAATGCGGCAAATAAAATTATCGCGCTTAATAATATATTTTTCATTGCCTTTTAGTTATTTGATTTAAAAAATGCTGGGGCATTAATCTCTGCAGACAGCTCGGGGCTGATCAACAAGCCTGCGCAGTACGGTTTATTTTTGATATACTTTTGTACAAATGCCTTCATATCAGCCTGCGATACTTTTTTAAGACCATTGCTATATCCCCACAAATAATCAAACGATACCGAAGACCACCAGAATGACAGTGAATGCACATAATCGGTAGTGATATCTTCTGTTCTGATTTGCCTGATATCCAATGTAAGTTTTGCCGTTTCAATTTGTGACGCGGTTAAGTAATCATCACTATCCATTAGGTTGATCTGCTTTTTAATCTCGGCAACACATTCTTTAATTTTGGCCGGGTTTGGTATGATAAGTAAGCTTATTGGGCCTGTATATTTTAGTGTTGGATAACTGATGCGCACGGAAGAGGCCAGTCCGGATTGAACGAGTGCTTTATTCAATTTAGATGAACTGAGGTTGATCAGATAGGTAAATACATCAGCCGCGTAAGTTGAACTAATATCGGTACGGGTGGCTGGGCCATGCCATACCAATTCGATAGTTGGCTCTGTGGTTAATTTTGACTCCACAATAAAATAATCCGTTTTCTCTAAAGGCTTAACTGCCGGGACGGGATATTCTAACATAGGATCAAGTTCGGCCGGAGCCCAATCACCGTACATTTTTTCGGCTTCGCTAAAGGCAAAGTCATGCTCAATATCCCCACCGATGATCAGAATAGCATTATTGGGGTAATAATATTTATTTTTAATAGCCAGTAGCTGTTGCTGCGTTGCCGTGCTCATTATATCCGGGTTCCCCCTGGCGTTTTTGCGGCTGAAAAAGCTTCCCCATAAATGCCTGTCCATAGTTTCAAAAAATGAATAGGTCGCTACGGATTGCTTTCTTTTAGCTTCGGCAGTTAACACCTCTTTCAGTTTTTCTAACTCTTCGGGTTCGATCTTGGCGTACCTGACTGCCGAGTTCATGAAATTCAATCCTTTTACAAAATTGGCTTTTGGAACAGTAAAATAACAATTAGAATACTCAAGAGTACTAACCGTATTTCTAAGTCCGATACCTATACCACCGGCATTATAATTAAAACTCTGTTCGTTCTCGTAATCTTTATTGGCCTTAAACAGCATCAACTGGTACATCGCAGTTAAACCATTATTCGTTTCCGATTCGGTAAAGGCACCGGCTTTAAAGTTCATTAAAAGCGTTACCAGGGGTACACTATGGTCTTCAACAACCAGCACATCAAGCCCGTTGGAGAGCTTTTTTAGAAATATATTTTTAGGGATAACGCTTTGCGCATTTACAACCGCACAAAACAGTATTAATGCCACAAACAGGCTGTACTTTTTGATCATAAGGATAGGTTAGCTGCCGTTAAAGTAGATAAAATATTTTAGATGTGAATAATAAAATGTATGGATATTTTTAGGCTATGACAGTATATCCGAAACCTAAAAAATACCTGATAGTAGGTATTGCAGCTACCTCTGTGTATCACGAAATTAGACGATTGCAACCATTTGAAATTATTTATCGTAAAAGTTAAAATCAACACAATTCCTTTCGCAAAAAACAGTTATTATATTTCCTGATTTTTTGTATAATTTTGATTAACTATTACTTACCGCTAAAAATGAAGAGAACCCTACTCGGATTATTGTGTTTGATGATGCCCCTAAGTTTGTTGGCGCAGTTAAATAAAGGTTACGGCCAGTTAGAAAAAGGCGAGTTTACCGAAGCTAAAACCAACCTGTTAAAAAACCGCAACGGCAGCAAGCCCGCCAGTAAAGATATTGTTGAAGCTTATTTTGGTTTGTTTAGTTATTATAGTACCGAAGCTAATCCAGAAAATAATCCAGATAAGGCATGGCTTTATCTGGATAGTACCAGCACCAATTTTAAAGAAGATTTTAAGGTTAAATACAAACCTTATGAAGCATCTAAGATGACCAAGGTGCAACTCGATACCCTGAAAGCGCAAATGGAACTACGTGCTTATACTAAAGCCAATGCTGCAAATACTGTTACCGCCTGGAAACAATACATTGATTTTTACACCAAAAGCAATAACACCTTTTTATTAAAAAAGGCCGAAAAGAATCTGCATCAAAAAGCGTTTGACGATTACGCCAAAAAGAATGATCTGCCCGGGTTAGAGAGTTTTGTTGCCGAATATAAAACCGCCAGCCAGGTAGACAGCGCTTTGGTTTTGATAGACCAATTACGCTGGAAAAATGCATTGACCACCAATACACGTGTCGCTTATGCAGCTTTCATCAAAAGCTTCCCTGCAAATAAAAAGGTGGCCGAAGCTGCGGATACTTTGAGCGCTATTGATTACAGGGCCGTGGCACATGCTACTACTACGGGTGCATTTAAAGCTTATTTGGCAACTTACCCTGATAGTAAATTTAAAAATGCGGCTTTATCACACATTTGTTTGATAGCTTATGATTCAGTAAGTACGGCTAATAAAGAGGCTGGTTATACTGGTTTTGTCAAAGATTATCCTGGCTGCCCGCAAGTGGCTGTGGTGCGTGATAAGCTGGACAGGATGGAATGTGAGCGTTGCCTTGCCGCCCCTACCAAAGAGTGCCTGAGCCTGGTTATGAAAAATTGCGGCAGTGATAACACCATTGCCATGCGTGTAAATGCCGCCCTGATGGCCATGGTTGACCAGAATAAGGATAAAATTGATTGCGAAAAGTGTTTGGCCAATCCTACCAAAACCTGCCTGATAGCCCTGTTTAAAAATTGCGGAAGCGACAGCAGTTTGGTTAAGCGTGCCAACGATGTGTTTTTAGTAGTGATGAAAAAAGAAGCGGAAGCTGAGGCTTTAGCTAAAGCAAGCCAGGCACCCGCCCCTACTACAACGGCTCCCGCAGCCGCAGTTGTATCTGCTACTCCCGTAACCGTTCCTGCTGAAAAAACTAAAACTGATACTACTGCCGTTAAACCGGAAGTAAAGAAGGATGCGCCCGAAGTTGCAAAAACAGAGAAGCAGCCCTTGGATAAACAAAAAGAATAATTTATTATTGTTGCCGCACTTATTGATTAGATCATGAAAAAGCAAAAGAACATTATAACCACCCTGATTATAGCAATATCTTTTTTTGCATCGCACCTGTTAATTGATATCTACAAAATTGGTATCAAGGATGGTAAGGCTACCAAGGCTTTGATAGCTAAAGAGCAGGTTAAAAAATAGTTATTTTTGCTTATTGTCGTGCAAATCGGCTTGTCCTAAAGAGATTGCCACGCTATCGCTCGCAATGACGCGATGGTTATACGTTTTCAAATCAACTCTCTCTCTACAACAAATTATCCGATTTAAATCGTTTCAAAACTTTACGGCCCAGATCATAGGTTAGCCTGAAAGCTTGCTGGCTATCGCCCAGGAAGCCGGGAGATGAATGGAAGGTAATAATGAACTGCCCTTTGATATGTTTGAACATGAAAGGTGAATAGATCACATCCAGGCGGTTATAGAATGTTTTTTCGTAAAAGGAATCGCCGTAGATGATGTGGCTGCCCTGGCCAAGGTATAATTCTTCGAACAATGCGAATTTATGGTAACTAATAAACGCGCTGGCTACAAAGCCTTTGGGCACTTTAAAGCCGTCGATACCACGTGTGCGCTCTAATGATAGCATGCCGCCTACATCAACTTTCAGGGAATCAAACACGGTGCGGTGGCTATAATCTAAACCTACACGTACCTGCGCGCCGCCATTATCGCTAATGCCGGGTTGGGGAGCAGTTCCGGAGTTACCGGCATCGTGCAATAACAAAAAGTAGTGGGATAAAAAGAATGGATGGCCCGGTTTAGGTATGTAAGTACCTCCGGCACCAAACAAAAATTGCTCACGTTCTACCTCTGTTTGGCGGCTTACCCAATCAATCCAAACCGTTTCGTAACCGTATTTGGTATGCAATGTGGTAGCTATACCTTCTATATTGGGGCGGTAATAGCGTAAAGTATCGTTCAATAATGCACGCGGGTATTGGGTTAGCACACCTTCGCGGGGAAACTCCCCTATTTTAAATGTCCATTTATTGCTTTCGTATTGATAGTAAGCTACCGGGGCTACTTCTAAAAAATGCGGCTTGGCTCCAAACTCATGTAGGGCGTTAGCACCGAATACAAAGCGGTTCAGGCTATCTAAATGAATGCCAAAATCTAACGTTGTACGTGTACCCGAGTAAGTGCGCGAGCGTGGTACAAAAGCGGAATATTCACGGTTATCTAAAAACGCAAGGGCGTTGAAATGCACATCAAGGCTACCCTGCAAAGTATCCTGTTCGGTTTGAGCGAACAGGCGGGCGCTGAACAATAGAACGGCAAAAAACAGGTAGGTAAACTTTTTGATCATATTAAGGGCAAGAATACAAAAAACGGGGTAAAAAACGGATTAAAAATCGGTGTAAATATTACGGAACGAGCTTCGAAGTCCGAAAGTGATCATGCCGGTTTTGTTATTGAATACGGTATTCTTTTCGTCGCGGAAAATGGCGCCCAACTCCAAACGTAAATTATATTTGGGATTAAGCAGGTATGATACGCGGCCTTCGGCATAATAAAAATCGGTGCGCAGGCCTTGTCCGGTAAAGTTGCCTGTGGCGTTTGGCGCGGTTGTATATGGCAGGAATATATTTTTACCATAATTTAATCCGCTCATATCTAAGCCATAGTAGGCATAGTTTAGTTGTCCCTGCAGATCAAACCTGCCGATAGAATAATTTAAGATCCCTAACCATTCGCGAAAGTTGGCACCCATCGGATGAGCGAGCGGCTCATCGTATTGCGAATAATTGCCTATGGCACGGGTTTCGGTATAGGTATAAGGCTTGGCGGTATTGTACTCGAACAGGTAATTGAAGGTTTTGATCTTAAACAGATCGGCACCACGCAAACCTATTTGCCAGCCGTATTTATTGCGTACGCTACCTGTACTCGAGAAGAAATCTTTTGCCTGGAACTCGCCTAAGGCAAATTGGCCGTAAATGAGGTTCTTATCCAAAAATTTGTATTTGCCTGTAAAACCTATGGTAGCTTTATCAGGGGAAGCGTTGGATGCTTCTAAAGGCCTCAGAAAAATGAACGGGTTAATGTAAGTTGCATCAAAACCACGTTTATGGCCCTGGTCATCCTCATCGGCGGACATGATGGAATCAAAGAAACCAAATGATACCCGGTTGCTTACGTTCCAGTCCACATAATGAAAATAGCCCCATTTGGCGCGGTTATCACTGCTGCCGGGTAATTTGGGTGCGGCAGGATCTTCAAAACGAGCGTACATGGCCATGTATCTAACTTGCCCCAGTGTAAAGGTTATTTTAGCGAATGGATATGGTGAGGCATAATCGGACAATAACATTGACCGATAACCATCACCAATAAAGGTTTTATCCTGCCCGATGGTAAAGTTTACGTATTTGATGGGTGTGTATGACAGATTAAAAGTGTAATACGACCAATTGGTTGTGCTGTTGCCTCTATCCGTTACCCGGGTTTGGCCGGATACTACGCCGGTACTGTTGGCATAGTTGGTTAAGTAATCGGCAAATACGGCTTTGTTGTTGTATCCTGCACCGTAGAATGAAAACTTAGTACCGATGGTACCTCCTACTTGATAACCCAAAGTGGTGAGCCATGTTTTTTTACTGTTGGCAAAATCCTGACCTATCATTAAATCGGGCAATATATCGCCGTAAAGGGTATAGCCTGGCTTTTGAATATCAACCAAATGTTCGGCATAAACTTTACGGTACAGCCAGCTTTTGTTTTGGGTGCTGATGCCAAAATTCATCAGAGAATCGTAAGTTGGTTTGAGCAGACTATCAATGATGGTTGGCTTGATAGAAGTATGCAAGCGGGTGTTAACCGAGTACAGCTCTGCATCAAACTTTTGGTAGAATTGGTATGAGTAGGGCTGATAGGTTGATTGTGCCTGAGTGTTTATCGCGATAAGCAAAAGCGATAATGAGAATATATATTTAAGAGTAGAAGTGAATTTCATGTTTCGATAATTAAGCATGATCAAAAATCATGATACAAGTTTCTGAACGTGGTTTTTAAACCTAAGGTTAGCCATGCGGTTTTAGTATCTGTAAGGGCGTTGGTTTCTTGCCGAAAAACGGCTCCCACTTCTACCCGCAGGTTGTATTTGGGGTTTAGCATGTAGGCTACTGTACCTTCGGCATATTTTAAGGTTGTTGATATGCCCTGGCCCGTACCATCAATTGATGCCGGTAGCGATGTATTATCAGCTAATCTAACGTCTTTACCATAATTTATAGTAGCTGAATTTAAACCGTATTTAGCATAATTAAGCTGCCCTTGTAAATCAAACTTACCGATGGAGTAGTTGAGGATGCCTAATACCTCTTTAAAATTCGCTCCAAAAGGATGTGCCAGCGGCTCGTTAAATTGGGCGTAGTTTACGATAGGGTATTGATTGGAGTAAGTATATGGCGATGCCGTATTAAATTCGAACAGGTAATTGAAACTGTTTACTTTAAACAGATCGGCACCGCGGAAACCTAACTGGAACGCATTACGGGCGGATGTGTTGCTTGACGCGGATTGATCAAACATGGCCTGACCGTAAACCGTGGTTTTATCCGACACTTTATATTTGGCGTTAAAGCCGAACAAGGTATGATCAGGAATTCCGCCGGGGCCTAAAGAGCGTGAGAAGAAGATCGGGTTAATATAGTTTACATCAAAACCGTGGCGGTTACCCTGATCATCGGCTTCGGCAGCTATTAAGGCGTTGAAAAAGCCGAGGGATGCGCGGTTGTTGATGTTCCAGTCGATGTAATGGAAAGCGGCCCAGGTTCGGCGGTAGTTTGAACCGCTGGGGTTAACATCAAAACGTGGAGCCAGTTGGTTATCCATATAAGCCCATTGTGCCATATATTGTACGTGTTTACCCAGATCGATACTGAACCTTAATAAGGGATAAGTTGAGGCATAATCAGATAATAACACCGAGCGGTAACCATCACCAATAAAAGTTTTATCCTGCCCTAAGGCTATACTTATATGCTCGCTTGGCGCGAAACCTATCATCGCTGTTACGTATGACCAGTCGCGGGTATTTTTTAACTGACTATCACCTTTTTGTGCTCTATCGTATGCCTGGGACGGCACCATTCCTATTCGAGTGATGTAATCTTCGATGTAATTTGCAAACTTGCCCTGATTTTCGTACCCACTGGTATAAAAAAAGAATTTTGTACCAATAGTACCTCCTATCTGGTAACCGCGTGTGTTGATGTTGGTACTGCGGCTATCGTTAAACTCACGACCAAAACCAAAATCGGTAAGGTAATCCATGTAAAAGGTGTACTCTTTATTTTTCACTTCTACAACATGACCGCTGAAGAGTACATGATTGAGCCAGCTTTTGTTAGAATTATCGATATTGTTCTGCATCAGCGAATCAAACGGATGCCTGAGCGGGCTTGCATTTGATATAAAGTATGGCTTTAACGCGGTATGCAATGCATTTGACGGCGAGTAAACCGAATCGTTCAGTTTTTGATAAAACTGGTATGAGTAAGGCTGATAAATAAGCTGTGCAAAGCCAGAGCCGGATGTGAGCAGCAAAAGTAAAAGGCCGAAGTAGAATATTCCTTTTGTTTTGACCGGGTAAATATATTTCATGCAGAAATGTTAATGTTAGAACGCATATGTTAAAAAGCGGAACAGCGATAGCCCGATTTTGTTGTAAAATTACAATTTGATTTGGGATTTGGATGCGCCGGGTATCCGATTTGCTTATAATTGCGGCAATTAGCCCTGTTAAATGATGCAGGTTTTACATACCCCATTAAATATTGCACGCTTATACTTAACTTGTGTTACTATGAAAATTAAATATTTGTTTATTGCCTGCCTCAGTTTGTTAACGGGCTTGACAATGGCGCAGCCCAGGGTTATTATTAAGCTCGACGATTTGGGATCGAAAGACGGTGTGACCAAAGCCGCGCCTGTTTTGGACCTGCTGCTTGCGCGGAAGATCAAGGCATCGTTTGGGGTAATTGCCAAAAACCTGGATAAAACCGCGCCCGATGTTTACGCCAAATACATTAACGCGAAAAATGATAAGGGCGAACCGCTGTTTGAGGTTTGGAGCCATGGTTACGATCATTCCAATAATAACCCACCCAATAATAATCCCGAATTTAAAGGTACCGGTTACGTTTTCCAGGATGAGCATTTTAACCGGGCCGACCGGGAAGTATTAAATAAACTGGGAGTACAGATGCACACCTTTGGCTCGCCTAATAATGCTACCGATAGCAATACCTTAAAAGTGCTGGCTCTGAATAAAAACTATAAAGTTATAATGCTTGATGGAAGTCCATCGGGCTTGCGCAATGGTATTTTGTTTATGAACAACCGCCTAAATATGGAAAGCGCTACCGGGCAGGTTAATTACGATTATTTTGTTACGCAATATCAAAAGCTCAAAACCAAGTACCCGGATTATATTGTGATGCAAGGTCATCCCAACCAATGGGATGCGGCCAGGCTGGCAGAATTCGGTAAGATACTCGACTTTTTAATTGCCGAAAAATGCGAGTTTGTTTTACCGTATCAATACTATTTAAAAGTGAAATAGTCACTTACAACAACAAAGTATCAATACGGTAGCCTTGAACCATGTTATGGTGCGGCGACCAGGTGAATACAGTGAACTGTCCGTCCTGAGAAGCTACCAAGGCTGTAGCATCGTGCTGATCATGAACAAACTGTGATGCTGATAAATGCCTTGTACCGCCATTTTGGGCGGGATGGGTATAGATGGCTTCGCCGCCTACTATGGGTTCTATCAGACAAACCTGTTTAATGCGGGTGCTGCCTTCTCGCATCACAATTTTGCTGCCAAAGGTAAGCAGTTTATGTTTAGCGGTTATTACAGTTGCACCATCTACAGCGGTTAGACCGCCAATGTTATCTACCTCGCGACTCAAGGCGCTTTTCCAAAACATATCGCTTTGCTCGCTGCCATCGGTGGCTATCAGATCAGACAAACTGCTGAAGGCTGGCTTGATCTCATATTTCATAGGATGGATAATGGATTGCCTCCAGCTGTCCGAATCATCGGGAACAACCAACAACGAACCACCATGCCCATGAGCACGCATAGATACAGCTAGTTGGATCAACACATTTACAGAATCATTCCAGGATGATGGCGTGGTGTACCCCAGTAGCGCGGTAACTATAGCGGGGCAATCCTGGAGTGTGGCACTTTTTTCGTCGATGACCCTTACATCATCGCCTTTTAAAACGGCTACGTTGGTGTATTTACCTAAGCCGAATATACGGCGGTGTTTGATCACCAGCAGAGCCGGTTCGGATACATCCAAAACAAAACAAAAATTGGGAATGGTAATGGTGGTACCCCAAATTACCAGCTCACCATCTTTAATCCAAACGCCTATATGGATCCCGGCACGCTCAACACCAGGGGCAATTTTGGTAAGCGTATTGGGATCGTAAGGTAATTCGTGGTCAAATATCAAGGCCTTTTCGGCTTGCTTTGGCGACAGGAACGCGATGGATATACGTGGTGAATGCCCTTCCTCTTTACGCAGACTTGCCCAAAACGCAACATCAATAATTTGCTCAATTACACCGCTGTGCGGGGCGGTTGCCAGCTTTTGCTCGCCTTCGGCAGCGGCTTTGGCTATGTGGTGTGCAAAATGGTTGCGTACAGTTTCGGCAACTTTGGTGGCAGCCTGGTAGGTTGATTGGTAAAGCATAATCCAAAGTTAAACTATTAGTTTATGTGGTTATACATTGCTTTGTTTGTTTTACAATCCATTAATAAATGGGCTATATTTATGCAGCGGTTTTATTATCACAGCACAACCGAACAATACCTATATTACAATGTTAATGCAAAACATGCAACTGGACTGGGTTTTATTAGGCGAAATTGTTTATTTCATAATTGTTGGGCTGGTTTGCCTGCGCATTATTTATGATACCCGCTCAACCAGTAAAACATCAGCCTATTTACTATTAACATTATTTATACCCTTATTGGGGATGATCGTCTATTTTGTGCTGGGTGCCAACTATCGTAAAAACATCATCTACAGCAAAAAGATAGTAAAGAACAGCCGCTTGCTGAACAAGATTAGGAAAGAGATCTACCTTGAATCGGAAAAAACATGGGATACGGGCGAACCAGAAGTGCAACGCCATAAAAAACTGGCCCGCCTTTTATTGAACGATAGTATGAGTCCGCTGAGCGGAAGTAACGAGGTTGAACTTTTGCTGAATGGCGAAGAGAAATTTCCGGAGGTTATTAAACAGTTGAAGCTGGCCAAACACCACATCCATATTGAATATTATATTTTTGAAGACGAGGTTATAGGTAACCAGATTAAAGAAGTACTGATAGCCAAGGCCCGCGAAGGTGTTGAAGTGCGG
>Ga0116227_10009750_pt1 | contig 17232 bp, 15 predicted proteins | sample S1TSphgellanicum_FD_89693 | JGI IMG/M metagenome (GOLD analysis project Ga0116227, IMG submission 89693) | Host-associated microbial communities from peat moss isolated from Minnesota, USA - S1T2_Fb - Sphagnum magellanicum MG | ecosystem: Host-associated > Plants > Peat moss > Unclassified...
ATTCGGGGTGTGACCACGGACAATTCTGTTGGAACCACACAGACTCCAGTCGGAATATTCTTCGATGAAATTCCGCTGACCGATCCGTTTGGAGTGGTTTTGATTCCCGATATTGATCCATTCGATGCCAAGCAGATCGAAGTGTTGCGTGGACCTCAGGGCGCTTTGTTTGGGTCGGGCGCGCTCGGCGGCGCGATCAACTATACGCCCAACCGGGCTGATCCCCACGATCTTGACGCCCACATCGAGTCCACCGGCACCTTGGGACATAACGAGCTTCTGGGTGGATCCGTGAAGGGCATGATCAATGTTCCGATCATTGCCGACAGCCTTGCCATCCGTGGTACAGCATACGGCCGCTACACTCCAGGATACGTGGACAACCTAGGACTCGGGAAAAATAACTCCAATGATTCCGAGACATCGGGCGGCCGAATGATGGCTGATTGGAAGCTCGGATTGGCCACCACATTGTCATTGACCGGTTTCTATCAGCGTACCCACTCGGGCGACTCAGGGTCCGTAACCCCAGGCCTTGGTGACCTACAGAAGACCGGTGGCGTCCTGGAACTCACCAATGGTCGTCTCAATGTAGACGACTTGCACCTGGAGAGCGATCTTGGTTTTGCCAAGCTCGTGGGTATCGCCGGATATCAATACAAGCATTTTTTTTACGTCTCCGATGTAAGTCCGGAGATCGGTGCAGAACTTGAAATACCAGCATTGGCGAGCCTGGCGAATCCATCGGTAGCCCCTTACACCGGCCATCTGCATGGCTATACCACCGAATTGCGTCTGGTCTCTCCTTCGGGTAACTCCTTCGAATGGCTGGCTGGAGTAGCGTACGCCGATCGCCATGAGCTCATTTCTCAAAACATTACCGCCGAAGGCTTGGTTAACAATTCAGCGGGTGCTCTGACATTGGCCGGCGATCTGCTGGGCCCGGTACTCGGCGAACAGTACGGGCAAACAATACCAACGAACGGTACATTGGTTTACGCAACCTACATCGCCAAAATCACTGAAGAAGCCGTCTACGCCGACGCCTCATATAAGTTTTTCACTTACTGGAAGCTGTCTGCTGGCGGCCGTGGCTTTCGGAACTCGGTGCCAGGACAATATGCGGAAAGTGGCTTGCTGATTGCCGCACTCGAACAGACTCCCTCCTCGACTGGAGGAGAAACAGAAAAAGACTATGGATTTAATCCAAGAGTCTCCCTGTCGTTCCAGCCTACTGAAGATAGCCTGTTCTACGCGTTGTATTCCCGCGGATATTCTCTTGGTGGACCCAATCTATCTCCGTCGTCCCCGACTCTGACAATACCCCACACTTACGGCCCTAGTAAGCTCTACAACTTTGAAGTGGGAGCTAAGACCTCTTGGTTGAACCACCGTCTGTTGGTGGATGTGACGCCATTTCATATCTACTGGAAGGACGTGCCGCTGCGGCTTGACGATCCAGAGGGGCTGCCTTACGAGGAAAACGCAGGCGCCTCTCATAACACCGGTGTGGAAGTTGCCATAACGGCAATCCCAATCAAGCATTTTGTTCTAGTCAACACGGTCACCTACCTGCAAGCTGATTTAGCGACTTCATTCAATCCTGGAGACAATGAAGCCACCATACCGGCTGGAACACCGCTACCGGGGGCATCGAGATGGCAAGGCTCTTCCATCGCAACCTACAAATGGAGAACTCTTGGATTACCCAGTCATTTTACCTTGGTCAATCGATACATTGGCTCAGCAGCATGTTGCATTCAGCACCCCAGTATCAAGCAGGGTGGATACGACACCATGTCAGTTCGAAGCGGACTGGCATTCCAGGGATTCAGCGCGGAGCTATTCATCGATAATTTGACTGACCGCCGTGGAATTGCGTCGACTTACGTCGATGCAAGTACTGACATTCGCGATTTCATTATTCAGCCCCGCACGTTTGGAGTGACCTTCAACTGGGATCTTTAATGACATCGACCGAGCACCTGCAATGGAACCACAGGGAACAAAATAATCCCATGAGCTTCTCTAACCGCGACGGGTTCATCTGGTACGACGGCGAAATGACCCCATGGCGTGATGCCACCACCCATGTATTGACTAATACGCTGCACTATGGGGTCGGCGTATTCGAGGGTATCCGCGCCTATGCCACGCCCAAGGGCGCCGCGGTGTTTCGCCTGGAGGATCATACCAGGCGACTGTTCAACTCAGCCAAGATTGTGGGCATGGAGGTTCCGTTCACGCCGGATCAGGTTAACGCCGCGACTCTGGATGTATTGCGTGCCAACAAGCTCAAAGAGGCCTATATCAGGCCCATGTTGTTTTACGGACCTGAAAGCATTGGCCTGCGCATCAGTGACCTCAAGGCACACATGATTATCGCCGCCTGGACATGGGGCTCCTACCTGGGCGCCGAAAACGTCGAGCGCGGTATCCGCGTCAAGACAAGCTCCTACTCGCGCCATCACGTCAATACCACTGCTTGTCGCGCCAAGGCCAACGCCAATTATCTAAATTCGATGTTGGCCCTGAACGAAGCCTTACGCGATGGTTATGAAGAAGCCGTAATGCTCGATTCTCAGGGCTTCATCGCTGAGGGCTCGGCAGAAAATATCTTCCTCGTGCAGAGCGGAGCCCTGCACACTCCAGACGTCACGTCTGCCCTGGACGGCATCACGCGCCGCACAGTAATGCAGCTGGCCAAGGATCTCGATATACCGATTCAAGAACGCCGAATGACCCGCGACGAACTGTATATTTCCGACGAAGCTTTTTTTACCGGTACCGCCGCCGAAGTCGTACCGATTCGCGAAGCGGATAACCGAATGATTGGGGCTGGGAAGCGTGGCCCAGTGACTGAGCTGCTGCAGAAGACTTATGCCGGTGTGGTCAGAGGGCAGGATAATAATTATTTTGAATGGTTGAGTTTATGTTAGTTCAATGTTGGAGAAATCGTTGCATCCCAATCTTAAAACAAGTAGCATGACTTACTTGCATAATAAATAGCGGAGTATCACGGTGGCGAGGCGACCGAAGCGGGAGGTGACGATGCCCTGGCACAAGCAGCGTCTAACCATGACGTTGCAGGATGGCCGAACACTTGCCTGGTACGAGTTCGGATCTCCACACGGTGCGCCTTGCATTTACACCACTGGAACTCCAGCTTCTGGTTGGGGCGGATCTTACTTTGATGAGCCCGCCAAACGAGCGGGCGTTCGATGGATTTCCGTCGATAAGCCTGGGTACGGCGGCTCGGATTATCAGCCACGGCGTAGACTCCTCGATTGGTCTAATGACATCAGTCAATTGGCCGATCATCTGAAGCTCGATCAATTCAGCGTTGCGGGACAGTCTGGGGGGGGGCCGCACGCGCTGGCTCTGTGTTACGCCCTGGCGAATCGTGTTAGCAAATGTGTGATCCTCGCGGGTATGGAGCCCGTCGACGACGGTTCGCTTATCGAGAGCATGAAGCCGGGAAACCGGCTTCTGTTCCGGATTGCGCGGCATGCCCCATTCCTGCTATGGCCACTGTTTGCGTCGCAAAAGCCGGCCATGATGAAGCTGGTCGACCCTGAGTGCGATTGGGAAGCCTTGAAAAACAAATTGCCAGATCTACCGCCTTCCGATCTTGTCGCCTGGGAACGTAAGGATCTGCGGGAAATCATGTATGCCTCGCAGAAAGATGCTTTTAGCCAGGGGCTTGGCGGTGCTATTCAAGATCTACTGGTCTGTGTCAGGCCATGGGGTTTCCAACTGTCCGAGATCAGGGTGCCAGTAGAAATGTGGCATGGAGTCGAGGATCGAAATGTTCCCATTGCGATAGCTCGCAAGGCCGCTGGGCAAATCTCGTCGTGTACCTTGCACGAGATTCCTTCGGCGGGGCACCTGCTTACGCCGGAATGCCTAGAAGAGGCGATCGCTGCACTGGGACTGGCATAAAGAAAACTTAGCGCGACAACTTTAGAGACAGCACATCAGGGATAAGCATGAGACTCGACGAATACGCAAGCTACGACGCTCTTGGGCTGATGCAACTCGTGAAAGGCGGGGAGGTGTCCCCAAACGAACTGCAACAGTGCGCCTTGCAAGGGATTCAGCGCACAAATCCCGTACTGAACTTCATGGCCGGGTCAGCAACGATCGATACCAGGTGGATGCCCGATAAGCCTTTCTCCGGCCTGCCTTTTCTGCTGAAAGAGGGGCACGGCTTGGCCGGTGGATCGCTGACGATGGGTTCGCGCATAACGGCTGGGTTGAAAGCGCCTCAGGACAGTGTGCTTACGGCACGATTCAAGGCAGCCGGTGTTTCCATTTTGGGCGAAACAACTGCCTCCGAGTTCGGCATCGCTCCGATTACGACTTCTAATTTGTATGGTGTTACCAGAAATCCATGGAATCTTGAGCATTCACCAGGAGGGTCCAGTGGTGGTTCATCCGTAGCTGTTGCAGCGGGCATCGTTCCCGTGGCGCAAACTGCCGACGGAGGCGGATCGATCCGAATTCCGGCCCACTGCACCGGTATTTATGGGCTGAAGCCAAGCCGATGGAGAACACCAGAGATAAAGCCTGGGCTTTTTCCCTTGGGGCATTTTCACGTGTCCTCCAGGACGGTTCGCGACTCCGCGGCTTTCCTCGATCTGACGATGGGAGCCTGGCCGGGCGCTCAATGCCGAATCCAAAACCCGGAACGACCTTATCTTGAGGAGATCACCCGTCCCGCTGGCGCATTACGCATCGCCATATCGAGAAAGGCGCCTGGGGGCGCGGTAGTTGCGCCCGAGTGTCTGCAGGCGCTGGATCGAGCGGCTCGTTTGGCGGAGTCTCTGGGCCACCAGGTGGAGGAAGCCGAACCGAAGCTGGACTGGATGACCCTGTTTCGGTCTTTCATGAGTGCTTGGACTCATGCGCTGCCTCTCGGAAGCAAGCAAATCAGCGCTATGACGCGCCGAGAAGTAGGTCCCGAAACACTCGATGCGGTTACGCTTTATGGAATCGAAATCGGGCGGACAGTATCCGTAGACGACTTGGTCATTGCCAATGCGCATTTTCGAGCTGCTCACCAGCAGCTCGATGAGTTCTTTTTGAAATACGACGTTTGGATGACGCCTGCGGCAGTATGCCAAGCCCCTCCAGTGGCGCAGTTTGATCCGCGAGTCCCGGAGAATACGTCTCTATCGGGTATTTCAAAAACACTGCTTGAATTCGCGGCCTTTTCGCCGCTATTGAACATCACAGGGCACCCGGCGGCCTCCGTGCCGATTCACCAGGGGGCGAACGGCCTACCAGCAGGTGTCCAGATCGTTGGCCCTACAGGGGACGATGCGACCGTGCTACGGCTGTCGGCTCAGTTCGAGGGCGCAGATCCGTGGATTAACAGACGAGCTCCCCATTCGTTATTCGTAACACACGATGACGTTCCGGCAAGTCATTAGTTGCAGACAGCCGGAAATCTGGACACTTATGTCGACTACGCTAGGTCCGGAGATGAACCGCATCGTCGCGCCGGGCCACCGAAAGAGGTGGCTTAGTCTCGTTAACTTGGGGATTGTGTCCGTTTTCAACGCCGGTGCGTTCTGGCTTCCGACTGTGGGCGTTTTTCTGGAGTATTTTGAGAGGGATCTTGGTTGGTCCAAGACACAAATCTATCTCGGGGTGTCTTTTGGTTATTTGATCATGCCGATCGCGGCTCCTTTGATCGGTATAGCCCTCGATCGCGGGCTCGCGCGTCGCGTGATTATTGGTTCGTTATTACTCCAAGTGGCGCTTCTGGCCTACTTGAGTGTCATCGGTAGTCATATCGCGGTCTACTATGGTATCTCGTTGCTGATGTTCGTCGCCATCACCGGCGTATCTCCGATGCCGGTTAGCAAACTCGTAACGGATTGGTTCGATGAACGCCGAGGAATGGTATTTGGAATAGTCTTCGCCCTTGCGTTGGTGGGCACCATGATAGCGCCTGTGGGCGCGGTCTGGATGATCGACTTATGGGGCTGGAGAAGCACTTTCCTTGCTTTGGCATGTATGGTGTTCGTATGTGCCGTTATCCCCGCGGTTGTCGGAGTTCACGATACCGGACTCCGAAATCCTAAATCAGTCCCTTCGGTACCTGATCGTGAATCAAGTATTCGCGCCTTGTTCTTTCAACGAGAATTTGTAGTCCTCGCTGTTTGGGTTGCTCTCTACGGGTATTCGTATGCCGGGCTTAATCTGCACCTCATACCTATATTGCGGGAATTCGGTTTAGCAACTGCCGAGTCTGCGAGGGCGCAAAGTGCCCTCGGATTCGGAGCTCTGATTGGAAACGTTATTGCGGGTCTGCTCCTTGACCGGGTTCATGCGCCGCGTCTGGCGAGCCTTTTCGCCTTGTCGGCATTGGGTGGCGTAGCCCTGCTGATCTCGCACCCAGGGCCAGCCGTAGCCTTAATCTCTGCCGTCACCATTGGCGTTGCAGGAGGGAGCGAGGGGGCGGTTCTGGTCTATTTGGTAGGACGATACTTTCCCCCCGCCGCCATCGGAAGAATCTTAGGGGCCTTAACGGTCATTCTTATCCTCGGGTGTGCCCCAAGTCCAGTGGTAGCCGCACTCTTGAGGGATCATTTCGGGGGTTACGGAGAAATGCTGGCGTTGAATTCCCTGACGTTCGCACTCGGAGGGCTGATTTCCCTTCGACTCAAATCCTATCGCAACTAGCATGAGATTGATGCCCCACAACGGTTTGATCCTAGATTGTGGCTTATCGGTAGAACTGAATAGCGTTTGAAAATGATCAACACCTAAAGTCATCGGCAAAGGAACCAATATGTTGAATCACCCAGATTACGATAACCATGAGCACGTCTCATTGATCAATGACCCGGCTACAGGGCTGAAGGCAATCGTTGCCGTCCACAGTACCAAACTAGGCCGGTCGCTTGGCGGATGCCGGATGTGGCCATATCAATCGGAGTCCGATGCTCTGACCGATGCACTTCGCCTCTCGCGTGGAATGACTTACAAAGCAGCTTTGGCCGGCCTGCCGCAGGGCGGCGGAAAGAGCGTGATCATTGGCGACCCACGGCAAGACAAGACGCCCCAACTGATGCGTGCGATGGGCCGATTTGTCGATGGTTTCAAAGGCAGCTACGTCGCGGCCGAAGATTCAGGTACATCGGTCGAGGATCTGCGGACAATGGGGGAAGAAACTCCTCACGTCGCAGGCATTGCGGCCGCGCAGGGGCTGGCGGAAGGGCGCACTGGCGATCCATCCCCGGCGACTGCGATGGGTGTTTTCATCGGAATACGTCGGGCGGTGAACGCCACTTACGGCAGTGATAGTCTCGAAGGTATGAGGGTCGGAATCCAAGGCGTCGGCAATGTTGGATGTCGCCTGGCCAGGCTACTCCACGAAGCGGGGGCGAAGCTCTGGGTGTCTGATATCTATTCACCTGCCGCCGAGCGCTGTGCGATCGAGTTTGGAGCGGTGAATGTCCCACACGACCGGATTCATTCTTTGAACATCGATGTACTGGCACCATGCGCACTCGGTGCCACTCTGAATAGTAATACTATTCCGCTAATTCAGGCCAGGATTGTAGCTGGTGCGGCCAATAACCAACTCGCATCGCCAAGTGATGACTACGCCCTGTTGGATAAGGGCATTCTTTACGCGCCAGATTATGTCATTAATGCCGGCGGAATCATCGAGGTCTACCACGAAACTCACGGCTACGATATTGAACGTGTTAAATCTCATCTCGAACGCATAGGCATCACATTGGACGAGATATTCAGGCGTTCACGCCAAGAGCTATTGCCAACCGGTCTAATAGCAGACTCTATGGCAAGGGATGCACTGCATTAGCATTGGCTGTTAACAAAACAAATGGTTAGACGGCACCAGGATACGCTATCCCCCCGGATTGTTCGAAGAACAATGCTTCAAGACTCGATAGTGGACATGTTCAAGGCGGTGGATTCAAGGGACTGGTCGGCATTGCGCCGTTTTTACACGGATCAATGTATCTATGAGCGGCCCGGATTCGACGTGATTGCCGGGGTCGAAGCGCTGATTCAATTTTACGAAAGTGTTCGGCCGATTCGATCTGGAATTCACATCCTCGACCACCTGGTCGAAGAGAAAGATCGCGTCATGGCGTCGGGTCATTTCGAAGGTATGCTGCGCTCCGGTTCTGCTATTCAGCTTCAGTTTACAGACGTATATGTTTTTGACCACAAAAAGATTCGATTCAGAAAGACGTTCTTTTTCACGCCTCTGGCGTGATCGATTATTGAATGGCCAGAAGGTAAGACCTGGACAGAACTGAGATAACACTCCATGACGAAGCCAGCACCTCACAAAAGGAACCAAAGACTGGCATCTATTGCCGAGAGCTATTGGGACTTTTACCTTTACGAAAATCCTTCAATAGGGGCCGAGCATGGCGACCCGCGCGCGCGCCACATTTTGTTTCGTGAATCGATCGCAGACTACGAGCGGCGTGTGGATCGACTCGCCGGCTTTCTATCCGAGCTACAACACATCGACCATACATTGTTGGCTGGGCAGGACGTATACACTCTCTCGCTCCTGAAACGTGAATTGGAAGAGTCCCTGGAGCGCTACAATCTTCAGGAGCACTTGCGCCCGACGTTGTTCCCATTCGGGCCGGAGGCACGGATTTCGGAGGTGGCTAACCAGACTGTGCTCGACACCGTGCAAGACGCGGAGGACTACCTGGTTCGCTTGTCCACCATTCCAGCTTTCCTGCGGGATGTAGAGACCAGACTTGAAGCCGGTTCTGTACTTGGACACCGAATACCCGATGTGCTGTTGCCGCGTGTTTTAGCCAACGTGAACGGTTTTTGTACCGGCGATGCGGAGTCATCGGTATGGTTTACCCCATTCGCTAGGTCTTGCTCAGCACTGGACCTTAGCGACACAAGGAAAAGGGCTCTTGCCCTCATAGAAGATTTATTGGTGCCTTCGTACAGGCACTTCGCGGATGCCCTCGCGCGCATCTTTACCACAGCCAGCCGTAGTACGGTGTCATGTACTGATACCCCTATAGGAGTTGATTATTACCGGTTTCAAGTCAAGCACCATACGTCCCTTTCTCTGAGCCCGGCAGACATTCACAATATAGGGCATTCGGAGGTGGATTCGATTTGGCTGAAGATAGAGGAACTGGCACGGAAGGAAGGTGCCGAGAGCGTCGAGGAGTTTAAAAGTCGCCTCCAGAGTGACCGCCGCTTCATTGCATTGAGCAAAGAAGACTTGCGCGAAAAGATAGAAGTGCTTTGCAAACGGATCGATCGTCGCATCCCGGAGTACTTCGGGCTCATGCCGAGGATGACCTACGGGATTGAAAGTATTCCCGTCGAAATTTCTGCTCAGACACCGCCCGCCTACGCACAGCCTAATACCGCGGATGGCCGCAGTTCTGGGATTCATTGGATCACCAGTTTGCCTGAGCGCTGCCCGAGTTGGATGCATTTGCCGCTAGTGCTCCACGAGGCTTGGCCCGGTCACTTGATGCACATTGCGCTGCTCCAGGAGATGACGGATCTTCCAAGCTTCCGGCGCTTTGGGATCAGCAGCTACAACGCGTACATCGAAGGATGGGCGCTGTACTGCGAAAAACTTGGACTCGACATGGGGTTCTATCACGATGGGCCCGAGCATTTCGGGCGTCTGGAGCTGGAAATCTGCCGCGCAGTCCGGCTCGTCGTCGACACGGGTCTGCATGCGAACGGTTGGACTCGCGCAATGGCGTTCACCTACATGAAGAAGTACACCTCGCTCCCCGACGCGGTGATTGAAGCGGAGATTGACCGCTACATCGGCATGCCGGGCCAAGCCCTTTCCTACAAGCTCGGAGAACTGAAAATTCTTGAACTGCGTCGTCGCGCGGAAAAGGCTCTTGGCACTTCATTTCGCTTGCGTGACTTCCATGATCGGCTGATGACTGCTGGCGCCGTGACGTTGTCGGTTCTTGAGCAACACGTCGACTCCTGGATTCAATCAGAGGTTTCCCAGCTATGACTGCTGGACTTATTGTGCCGGGTGTTCGGCAGCTTTTTCGCGGCAAGGCTCCTTCGGTGACGATGGCATGCATTGACAAGACAAAGGATGCGCGCAGAAGGACAGAACTGGTTCCGCCTTCCATCCTAAGTGCCTGCGCGGAAGTAGAAGGTAGCCATGGCCGCTAGCGAAGCTAGGAGCGACTGGTTTCGGAGACTTGTTCTCCCGGGACTCGCATTTAAGGCGATGGTGATCGGCGGCGGCTATGCAACTGGCCGAGAAATGGCTGAGTTCTTCATGCCGGGAGGCACGTGGGGTGGGATCTTCGGGATGCTCTTGGCCACAGCGATGTGGAGCCTTATCTGCATACTGACCTTTCTCTTCAGCTATTCGACGCAGAGTTTTGACTATCGCAGTTTTTTTAAATCCCTCTTGGGCCGGTTCTGGTTCGCGTTCGAAGTGGCTTTCGGGCTGAGCGCCGTCATCATTCTTTCGGTTTATGGCGCGGCGGCAGGGGCGATCGTCAATGCCTTGCTCGACTGGCCGATCGTGCTCGGAACGCTGGGGTTGATGCTCGTCGTGACGGCCTTCGCTGCCTTCGGAAGTGATTCGGTCGAGCGCCTATTCAAATATGTGTCGTTTCTGCTCTACGGGGTATACCTCCTGTTTGTCATATTCGCTTTCTCCTCTTTCGGTGAATCCATCAAGGCACATCTATCGGCTTTCGAAATCCGTCCCGGCTGGGCCCTCAATGGACTTTCGTACGGCGGATACAACCTTCTTGGCGCTGTATTAATCCTGCCCGCTCTTCGACACGTTCGTACCCGGAGGGATGCCGTGGTCGCCGGCTTGCTGTCGGGACCGCTGGCGATGGCGCCCGCGCTACTTTTTTATGTGGTCATGGTTGGGTTCCCTGAGCTGATCAACAGCGACTTGCCGTCTGACGTACTCCTTTCGAAACTCGGTCACCCGCTATTCCGTGCGCTGTTCCAGATCATGATCTTTTTCGCGCTCGTGGAAAGCAGTACCGGGTGCATGCATGCCATCAATCAACGGGTTTCCTCTTCACTCGGAGGATCGCTTTCGATCTGGCGGCGCACCGCGATCAGCCTAGCCATCTTAAGCGTATGCATGCTGCTTGCGTCGCGCTTTGGATTGGTCTCTCTGATTTCTTCTGGCTACCGCTTCCTTGCGATTTTGCTGATGGCTACGTACATCGTCCCGCTGCTGACCATTGGTATATACAAGCTCTCCATTGAGAAGGGGGTACGGATGAAACCGTCACCTGCGAATCGCGCGGAATGAACTTATCCGTGTTGCTCGCCGTGATGGAGCTGTTGGACGTTCAGGGTCGCGATGTCCGCCTGAACTCGGATGAGCTTGCGGATCGCAGTGACATTAAGCAGCGTGACGTTGTTGTGGGTCGCAAGCATTCTCCATCTCCTGTGGCACATATTTCAAAGGAAGCGATATACGAACCATCGCGCGGGTGTGGACCGCGCACCCGAAGATTGAAATTTTGCAGTGGCCCCAAGGACGCAAGCTCTGCATCCAATGCAGTCCGTTCTTCGGCTTCGCTTTTCATGGCTTTCATATTGCTCGCATGTCCCGTGCTAACTCTATCGCTTCCACCGGACTGGCTACGCCCGCCGCTTAACTTGAGCGTTATGCCTTAAGAGGAATCCCTTGAGCACTCCCCAGCTTGGCGTCAGTTACGTGGAGGACTTGCCCTGTGAGCCCTTTGATGAGTTCGTGGCTGAGGTTCAACATTCAGGCCTCGACCTTCGGTGTGAAGCAAGAGAACAGCCCGGGCCATACGCCGGGCTTGAGTGGCTGATACCCACAGCCGTCGTCGTCTTTATAGGCAGAGCCTACTTCGATGCTTTCCTGAAGGAAGCCGGCAAGGACCATTATCACATTCTGAAAGCGGCGCTAAAAAAGCTTACAAAGAAGTTCATTAGTCCATCTGTGCCAGTCGGCCGCATCTACTTTGCTGGCGCCAATAAGGTTCAGTCCCCGGTTCCAAGATACTCACTGGCCTACTCCGTCATTGCCAGCTTGGGCAACGGTCTCTCTGTGAAACTTCTTCTTCCACCCGATCTATCGGCTGAGGAATGCAACAGTGCAGTCGAAGTCTTCGCGGCATTTCTTGAGGCTGGCATTGAAGGCACGTTAGACCCGACCTCCGTCGAGGGGCTCGTGGATGCTAAGCCCGCGGTAGGAACGCTGCTTGTGGCATACAACCGAGAATTAAAGAAGCTCGTGGTTGAAGACCCAACATCGAAGCACGTCCGTGAAGGGCAGGCATAACCAGAGTATATGGGCTCCTCCCACAAGAGGCAGGTGAAGTAGAAGCGGATCGTGGCAGGTAGGTGGTTGCAGTCGTGTATCCGGCCTATTGATGGACTTTGAGTGTCCTGGCCTTCATGGAATTCGCGTTAAGGCTGCCATCATAAGGCACCAATGCGAAAAGCAGATCAAACAGGTGCAGTCGCACCTTTCTTTAAAAGTTTCGCAGCAACCCGGAATAAGTCCGGCATATCAACACGATTCTCCTTCCTGCGGAACATCACACCGATTCTTTCAAGATCAACTAGTAGCTCCGATTCACCCTTTCGATCCCGATCGTGATTAGGAAACGGTGGAAGATAATTGTTGGCTTTTGCGTCTGCGAGGAGTAAGGCGACTGTTTTTGCTCGGCCCCAAGTATTGAAGACTTCCTTCTCATCTTGAGGAAGAAGCAATCCTGCAAGCGGAGCCAGGACGCCCTTAATCCATGGAAACTCCTGATGCAGTTGGTCAACCCTTGTTTTCGACGCCGCGGCAAAAGTTATGAGAAGTCCTTTGCAGCGCAGCGGCGCGGCATGGTCCACGAATACCAGCCACATACAACCGTCAGGGCTGTAAGTGGATCGTGCTGGAAGATAGCGCAGAGCCTCGAGGCTGTGACGACGACTTCCGCAATCTCGTAAACTCACTGTAGCAGTAGCACTAGCACTCTCCCTAAGGAACGCAAAGCAATGCCGCGAAAAAAGCTAGCACCGGTTGTGAATGTAAAGTCGAAGATTCCGGTCTCGAAGAAAGCGGTGCGCCGGCAACCACAAACGGGAGCGCGGGAACGCATCCTTGAGTTGATCGCAGCCGGACCGATCACTAACGCCCAGCTTCTGGCCAAAGGGCACTTCACGCCTTCCAATCTGTTTTTACATCTCAAGAGACTGACGTCGGAAAAACGGATCGAACGTCGACCGAAGGGAAGAGAAGTCGAATATTTGCTGAAAACGGTTAAGACAGGGCCAGCAGTTCTGGAGGGCGAGGTTATTGTCGAGCCCAAAAAGAAACCAGCACCAACGTCAACGGCCATCGCACTGTCGAGCGAGAACTACACTCTAGATAGTGCACTGGAAAAGCTCTCGCGGAAGCTGGCACCGGTCGACGATCTGGACAAGAAGCTGCGAATGCTTGATCGCTTGGCGAAAGACCTTCCTGGCCCCGTCGGTGACCTGCTTCATCAGGTGATCGCCGATCTCATAAGGCTGGGTTCCTGAATCCCTACGGGATGTAATGCCCTATAACCGTTGATTCGCGTCAGCAAGAGAGAGCCAAATCTTCTTCTCCGAAGAAGATAGGGTAGACGTGTCCGTTAACCAGCAATCATCCCGGTCCTTCACTTAAGTTCACTGCCGTAACCGGGCTGGTCAACGCCTTCAAAAACTCGACCAAATCCACTTTTTCCAAAGGCGAGGTTCAATTTTGAGTGAGCAGCAACAGGTTATAAGCCCAATATTTATCTAGACATGGCAGGTAACCGCGAACGACTGCTATCAGGAATTGGACAAAAGTATCGCAATGGGCCAGAACCGGTCCGACCTGTGATGCCAGTCCAAGATTTTGTCCGCACCCCCCTTGTTCTTTTTTTACTTGCCTTTGCACCTACTTTTTTTCCAAGCGTGCATGTAGTACGCGTTGACCTGAGCTTAGGTATTCTCGTGGCAACAGCAGCGCTATTCTTACCCCCGGGATTCTTGGCCCTGAAAGCAGCTGTCCGAATTCTACGTGCCGAAGCGCTAATCAGGAGACAGCCTAAGTAAGCTGTTTGATGCGCCTAGCATTTGCCAAGCAAGCCGCAGCGCACATATTTGCATTGTTCTTCAGCGCCGAACGAAAAGAAGAAGCTTGGCAGGGCATGCCCTCATAAAAATTTACTGGTTTTCGCGCTCGCTCACCTTGAGCAACGCAACGCGGCGCATGGAGAGTGGGCCGAACACGCCTGTCACCTGCGCGACGGTCTTGCCGGCCTTCAGCGCATCGAGGATGTCCGCCCAGTCCTGCATCATGATGCGTCGGGAATTGATGAACTTGGTATGGTCATAGGGGGCCCGCGAGGAGTCCCTCTGCCCGTGCGCGAGCTGGCGATCAACCAGTTTGTCGGGGTAGCCGAGTAGGCCCAGTAGCGTGGTCGCGGTTGAGCGGAATCCATGCGATGAAAAGCGGCCACGAAATCCTAGGCAATCCAATGCGCGGTTCAGCGTGGTCGGACTCATGACCTGAGTTGGCCTGCGGTAGTTTGGGAATAGGAAGGCGCCGCCGCCCGTGAGCGTCTTCAGCTCGGTTAACGTGGCTACAGCTTGAGCTGACAGCGGGACAAGATGAGGGCGGCGCATCTTCATGCGCTCCTTGGGGATGGTCCACATCGCATTATCCAAATCGAATTCCTTCCAGGCGGCCTTCCGAAGTTCTACCGTGCGGACGAAAGTCGCGGACATCAGCTGCAGGGCAAGGACTGTAGTGCGATAGCCCGCCCAGGAGTCCAGCTTGTTTAAGAACTCGGGGACTTCTTCCCATGTCAACGGCGGGTTATGTTTCACCTGAGGACGCTTCACCAAGCCCTTTAACTGCGGAGTGGGATCGTTGACGGTAATGCCGTGCGTTCCGGCATAAGAAAAAATTTGACAGGACCATTGCCGAATTAGAATCGCGATAGTCTCAGCCCCAGCTTCGGCAACAGACAACATCAGCGGCCGCAGGTGGCCCGCTTTTACCTCGCCGATCGGTAGCATTCCGATCTTGGGGAACACGTACTTCGCAAGGTTAGTTTCAACCTGACTCTTGTAGGCGCACGTCCAACCCTTATTAGCCGCGATCCATTTTTTTGCCACCGATTGAAACGTCGTCTCGTTCGCCTCGACCTGAGACGCAAAATTGGCCTTTCTATCGAGAGAAGGATGGATGCCCCTCTTTACGAGGGCGCGAGCCGCATCTCGCTCCGCTCGTGCGCTTTCAAGTGTTATGTCGGGGTACTTTCCGATCGCAAACATATTCGGTCGACCCGCAATCCGGTAACGGTATCGCCAAAGCTTGCTGTTGTTGGGTTGGACCCACAGAAACAAGCTGCCACCGTCTTTCAGCCAGTAGGGCTTGTTCTTGACAGGCGCTGTTTCAACTTTGCGCGCCGAAAGCAGATTGATTGCCACGTGTATACGCCCTCCGGGTATACACAAATATATACACTTCAACAGTGGATTGCACTGGAGGGCTTTAGACACTGTTGGATTGATAGACTATAAATATCAATTACTTAATTGTTTATATTGGAAGTGATCGGATCGCCTTGGACTGCTATTGTAATTGTCGATCATCAAAACCATGTGATGCTCATTGTTGCGGCGGTCAGCCACTTATTATCGCCGCCGTCGTAATGGTCGTCGATTCGCGGGCGATTGTGGATGGATGGCCGAACGCGGCGGGTGACGAGACAGGATCAGCGAAAGCCGCCGTGAAAAATTTTCGATACGCTTGCTTTTCGATCGAAAGTGGCAGGCAAGCTGCTGCAAGCGCTTGTGACTTACGGCGCACCAGATTACACTGAATGTCAAGTTTTACTTGAAATCGAACATGCAGGCAATGGAAATTAAAACTTTTATTGCCGGTGCAAACAAAATTTCGATATGCAAAAAATAGTGACGCAGGCGAACGAAAAGCCAGTCACTTTGAGGTAGATTACAGAGGCCAAGCTGATCGGCAAACCGCAATTCACGAAGCGGTATTGCAGGCGGTAAAAAATATCGAACAGTCACTCAGTTCAGGGAAGTTCAAAATGGGCAAAGCAAGCAGATTGACGGGATTGATGGGCGCAGTCGTCGCCGCTGGCGTAGCGAGCGGTAACGCCTACAGCCAGGACACCATCACCGAGAGCAACCAAGCCTACGGCTCTGAACCCTCAGAACCCGCACCTGCCACCCAGACCAGCACCTTATCTGGCGGCGAACACGACTACATCGCCGCATTAGGGACTTACATCTACCCCGACAAAGACCGCGGCGTCACCGCTCACGGCTACAGCGGCTATTTAATCTACGGCCACCTGTTCACCGACGACATCTCCCTCGAACTCGCCCCCTTCGTCAGCGTCTTCGAACACGGCAAAGGCAAAGGCACCGACTACTACGAAGAAGGCGCATCGATCGATCTCGCCTACGCCCCCCTGGGAAGAAACCAGCACACCTTCAACCCCTTCCTGCTCGCCGGCATCGGCGGCACCCACGAAGAAGTCCTCCCCGCCTCCGGCAAAAAAGAAACCGTCCTCGCCGACGCAGGCCTGGGCTTCGTCACCAAACCTTTGTTCTACGGTGTCGCCATCCGCGCCGAAGCGCGTTATCTCTACGACGCCTACCATGAATTCCGCGGATCCGGCTACGGCGACATCCGCGGCTCCCTCGGCATCGAAATCCCCTTGGGACTGGTCGAACACAGCGTCGTCGCCGCCCCCGAGCCCGTCAAGATCGTCGACACCAAAGAAGTCGCCCGCCCCTGGATCGACACCGACGGCGACGGTGTCGACGACGAACACGACAAATGCCCCGGCACCCCGCACGGCCTCAAGGTCGACAGCGACGGCTGCGTGATACCGGGACAAGTCATCGTCCTGCGCGGCGTCACCTTTGAATTCAACAAGACCCGCATCACCCCTAACGCCGAATCCGTCCTCGACGGCGTATTGCCCGCATTCACCGGCCAGCCCAACCTGCACGTCGAAATCGCCGGCCACACCGACACCATCGGCAGCGTCGCCTACAACCAGAAGCTCAGCCAGGGCCGTGCAGATTCCGTCCGCAACTATCTCATCAGCAAAGGCGCACTGCCCGAGCAGCTGAGAGCGGTGGGCTATGGCAAATCACAACTCCTCATCAACCCCGAGAAGAACGACGACGACCGCGAACTGAACCGTC
>Ga0116227_10009751_pt1 | contig 17232 bp, 10 predicted proteins | sample S1TSphgellanicum_FD_89693 | JGI IMG/M metagenome (GOLD analysis project Ga0116227, IMG submission 89693) | Host-associated microbial communities from peat moss isolated from Minnesota, USA - S1T2_Fb - Sphagnum magellanicum MG | ecosystem: Host-associated > Plants > Peat moss > Unclassified...
AAAATGTTTATTAATTTATCCCTTACTTTACCCCCCACTAATTTTTGAAAAATTTTTTCAAAAAAATTTATTTTTTGAAAAAAAAAAAAAAAAAAAAAAAAAGGTTTCAGTAGCCCCAGTCTGAATATTTTAGAATTTTAACCATATTTACTAAGTACACTCTAAATCTACCTAGTAAAAGCTTCAAAGTCTGTTTCAAATTGGTTTCGATTTTCTAGAATTTCAGCAAATTGCTGTTAGTTTTTTCTCTTTTTTCATCTGTCCCTCTTAGGGATTAATTAGCGTCAAACATGAGTAGTAAGTAAAGTACTTTTTTTTTAATGTAGCCTATAAGAAGATGAAGAAAAAATGATGATCATTTGTATGAAGATTTAGCCAAATATGGCTATAAACCGTGTGTGTAGGTTTAATATCAATCGATGATTTTTTTAGGGATTTCTTTTATGTAGCCTAAAAGTGTCCAATCGTTTATAGGAAGATGTAGAAAAAATGGCAATCATATGTAGGAATCTTTAGCCAAATCTGGCTATAAACGATTTATACTTAGTCTATAGTACTAAGTATACATTTTACCTGATATCAATTGGTGTTTTTCAAGTAATTTTTTAAATGGAGCTTGAGTGGCAATCATCCATAGTAGGAAGACATACAAAAATATGGCAATCATACCAAAGGGGAAGATTTAGCCAAATATATGTCTATAAACCAGACATGAAATACAAATCTTTAATGAACCTTGTATATTTATGGCTACACAATGAAAACCCAATATAGAAGAAATATGATGATTTTTACTGTGTTTTTTTCCTTAGTTCTGACAATTGAAACTTGTCATTTTTGTACATTAAGGTCGGGGGCAGCAGAGTATATGTCATATTTCTTGATCACATTATATGACATAATCTTCCAGTGATGATCATCTATCTATCTATACACTCCACAGTAATGGTGACCAAGATGATGTCATTTTCTTGACCACATTATAATGACATAATCTTACATAATCTGTCACATGAGCATGCAAATGCTTTTATCATTTCATGGCTAAGGACTAAGTTGTAGATTGAAACTCTGGAGTAAAGTTGTGTGGGGTCGAGGGTATTACCAAAATAAGGTCGCATGAGGCGATAGATGCATGTCATTAGGAGTGTTGTTGAATTGTGAACTTTATGCATCACAATTGTCTTGAGAAAGATATAAATTGAACAAGACTTGCTTGCTACTCAGTGTTTGACCCTACAACAATATTTTCTCATATCCAAGATTTCGTATTTACTGCTTTCGCAAGCCTCACCACCCATTCGTATGAAACTCAGACCATAAAAGGTCAAATATTACTAATAGCAAACCACCTGGACTAATAATTCACCTTGGTTTTGACTTTTGAGAACTCTTTCCATTTTCAAAAATTAATTAAAAAAATGAAAAAAATGTTTTTACTTGTTAATTGTGGTTCAACCCACCATGGCTTTGTTGACTTTGAAGCTAAATTTGTTTTAGTTTGCAAATCTGATTTCTTTTACTAAATTTTTTATTTTAAAAATATTGCTTATTTTCAATTGGTTTTGATGTTTGGCATTGATATTTCATTAATCTTTTAAATCTAGAAATTGAGGTTGAGTCTATTCTTTTGGGGTTTTAATTTTGTGGATTGTGTATATCAATTCCAAAACTAAATCTTGGAATTTCATAGCCCAAAGTTTAAGTCTAAATTGTAGTGCCAACATTACACATGTAGTATCAAAGTTGAAATCAACTAAAATCTAAGCTAAATTAAATTGAACTGAAATTTAAAATTGAACTTGTTTAGTTTGGAAATGAAACTAAACAATTTATGTCTTGGGGTTACAGCTTTAGTCTAAACTATCATTATGAATCTGATCCATAATTAAGTAGATGAGCTGAATTTCACCCACTTTTCATTAGAATTAAAAGGCCCTGTGCCATTGGCTCAAGTTGATCACCTTCAAGGCTTTAAAGGATATAACTTGAATCCAAAAACCTCTTCAAGTCTCTGAGAAGTATGATTGTCTAGAAAACCCAATTGTGGAAAAATCATTTTTGGAGTTGTTTTCCAATGACAAAAAGTATTATAAATTAAATATATTTTGCTATGTTGGTTAAAAAGATGTGAACTAACAAACATGCACACCACCTCATTCATGGCTTTTCAATAATCTACCAAAAGTGCAACAACGGGCTTCATGGTTTGAGAAGGATAAAATGTGGCAAAACAAAATGTAAAAACTTTGGGATGGGACTAGGACAAAATCCTCAAGTTGAACTTTCAAACGTCTGAAAACGCACAAACCAATAGAGCAAGGTGGTTTGTGCATTTGGAACCAAATTCGATCATCAATTAACCATGGATTCATCTAGAATTCACATGACCCAAACTTAGGAAGAGTCACCAATTTTTTTTTATAACTCATATTTTGTGATTGTCCATGAAGGTTACATTGAAATGGCCAAACCTCCTAGGAATCCCAAATTGAACTTCTAAAAAGAATTGTCTCATAATTTTTGAAGCATCATAACTCTTTCAAAAATAAATTTATTTTGAGCATGTGACCACGCCATCTTGTAATTTTTATCAAAATATTTTTAATGTCCTATTGCATTCTCAAATCAAAGGTCATTTGACTCCATATTTCCCATGTTTTCGTGGTCAAAAATTCCACAAGTCTCAAGAAGTTTAAGTTTCAATAGGACTCAATCATGAAAGATAAGTTGATGCAAGTCCAAAGATGGGTTTGCAACCCTTGTTGTGGGTTTGCAACATAAGCTTGAAATGATCATGGAGTTTAACATAACTTGTTAACTTGTTAAAGTGGCTTACCAAGAGAAGTGTTAAATGGGCTTCACCCAAAATACATGAAAATAGTGAAGGTTCATAGTCGAACCCATAGCATTAATGAAGACACTGACCTTTTTTTTAAAACGTGAAAGAATGTTGCAACCCTAATTTGAGTGTGTGATTAGCTCTTAAGAGTCACAAAAAAATGTTTGTATTGAAATAATAAAAAGTTGCATGCTCCCATGTAGAAAATGGGCCAAAAGCAAAACTAAGACACAAAGATAAGGAAATAAGTCACAAAGAGTGTCCTAAGACTTAAACACATTTTCACAAGTTGGGATAGTGCAAAATAAGTGTATCCCAAGCACTCCCAAGTGAGATTCACTTTGAAAGTTGGGTTCTAAAATATTTCAAATCTTTTGGACAAAAATGTAAATAGTAAACATGGTGCAAATTGAACAAACACAATGTACCATTGGAAATGTCTTGAAGCTTAGATATTGAAAATGAATTTGCATTCTCCATTTGAAGTTTTGAAATTCTCCCATGTTCCATGTCCCATGAAGTCTTTCTCACGACTCCCACAAGTTGGTCATGTTTCCAAGTATTGGTTGTAACAACATTGGTAATTTTATTTTGTGAATCTTGGAAAGCTCCAGTTTGAACCTAGTTGTTTAAATAATTCATTTTCAAATGTTCTATAAACAAATGAAAGCCCAAAAACTTTCTTCATAAATATATAGTAGATTGATGTGCCTATTATAATTACATTCATTTTCATTGAGATTATGAAATAGTATTAACATTCAAAGAATTGTTTTTCTTTTACTAATCCATCTAAAAGTTGTTCATCTCAACTATTAAATTTGTTCAAAATTTTCAAAACAAGTGGTTATTATAATGATCAATTGAAGTTAATTTTTTAGAATAATAATGAACATGTGGTGCATAAATGTTGACTAATTTATGTCCTTTTGTGCATCTTTTTGCAAGTATTTTATGTCATTCCAACAAATGCAAAAACAAATTCACAACTTGATGTAAACAAAATTTAATGCAAGATTGAATTTATATTTATTGGACTTGTAGAATATATGTTGATTTGACCCTTAAACCACTCCTCCTTAGTTTTATTTTTAAGTTTTTGTTGTTCTCTCTTTCTTAATCTCGAGAGGTTTTTCTTTTTTATTTGTCAATGACCTTAATATTTATTTTAAAGTTGGAAATATTTATAACCTTCATATTATCAAATTTCTCAATTATATTTTGGTTGACAATTTTTTTGGAAGGATGGACAAGCTTTTGGTATTAATAAAAATATTGTTTAAATCTATTGTGAAAGGCTAACACACAAATATGCCATTAAAAAGAGTAAACATGGCACAAGATTTTGCAATTTAATTTTACATTTAATGACATTACTAATGAATAAAAAATTTCAATTCTTAAAAATTGTGCTTAGTTTAGAAATGTGAACATGCAATAATAGATTTCTTGTTATAACAAGATTCAATTGAATATGTTCTAAAGTTGTGAAACTTGGTGACTATAACTTGTTCATTTTCAGAGACATTCAAATTTCAAAAGTCTAAGTATCCAAATCTATTTGTTCAACTTGAGAATGATCCTTTAATTACATGATTAGTTTTTTTGTCATTTAATAAGCACATGTCCATGTTTTTGGATTGATTGTTATGTTTAAAATATTAAAAAATTGTTGTATGGAAAGCAATGTGTTTTTTTTTTCAATTTTGTAATGTTGCCACAATGGCAATCATCCACAAAGACATTAAATTCGCCACATTTGGATAGACTAGCTAAGTAAATATAAATTTATTAAAATCCTTCTATATCATAAATACTTTCTTGAACAATGTACAAAAACATGGTGAGTTTTTAGAAATTGGTGAATGTTTTTGGAAAAAAAAAAATTTGAAAAAAAAAGAAAATAGTAAATAAAGTGATTTTGGAGGTTTTGAATTGCTAAAAATGAGGGAAAAAATAGCTGATAACATGTGAAAATAAACTATTTTTTTGAAATTTAATAGTTTTGCCAAATGGCAAAAATTTACCACAACAAACATTAGTACAAGGATGTGATGAATTACCTCCAATATTTATTATCTTTTATCTTTTTATATTGGTGAAATTTTTCAAAAAGAAAAATTAAAAAAAATGATTTTGAAGGTTTCAATTGCTAGAAGTGAAAAAAATATAAAAAATCCTAGATTTTTATATTTGGGTTTCAATGTGTAGCTTAAGATATAGAAATATTATTAAATTTTTTTAATTCACATATATTTTATAACTAGATTTGGATAAATTTTCTTAGGCATTTTCTTTTGCATCTTCTTATGGATGATTATTATTTTGGTTGCAAACAATGTTTTAAAAAAATTACTTCTCTTGTTGCATGGGTCTTGTATGAGTTGAAGGTGAGGATCCAAATTAAAATTAATGACAAAACTTGATTTAAGTACTCAAGAGGATGAAACACTTAAGGAAAATGATGGGGCAAAGATTAAGGTGGATGAACATCCAAGGAAGATGTAGAGATTGGTTAGTTGATCATGTTATTTGTGCAAAAGGAGAAGCCCATTTGGCAAATATAATTTTGAAAAAGTTTTTGAAGTGTGAATGGATATTGACATACTATTGGATATCAACATTAAAATTTTGAAGTATATCCTTTAATAGTTGAAACATATGAAATAATTGTTTTTGCATGTACCTTTGCTAGGAAATTAAGGTGAGTGTATTCACTTGGTTCCATTTGTTTAGTAGAAATTTGAAGCCAAGTATAAAGTCAAACATTTTCACGCAAGATGCCATAGTAACTTGGTGGCTTCAACATTAATTATATTAGCTTTAAAAATGACGAAATTTTAGCAAAATATTTTTTTCAAAGAACACATTTTGTGAAGCAAAGTGATTTTTTTGAAATATTGAGGAATTTTATTCTTGAAATGAAAATTTCAAAATTAATTAATTATTGGGCAAACATGTGTTGAAGCTACCTTTTAACTAAATATTTGAAATATGACATTTTAAAATACAATGATTTTTTCACATAATATCAATATTCATGTTCAATACATGTTGTAGGTCTTTGTGTTATTTACATTCATATTATTTTAAAATTATAAATATGATTGTATTCATACCATAATGATTTAAAATTCTATACCTATATCATTTTGGTATTGAAAGAATGTTAAAAATTCTATACCATTACCATATATTGATATGTGATAAAACATATATTTGCTCAACACTGGTGCTTTCCTTTTGGTGTTCTTGACCATGATATTGAAATATGATTGAGGCATGGATCAAAGGTGCCCACTTTGTACTTTGATACCAATTTTTTGCCTCCTTTGTGCATTAGTGACAATGTATAGGTTATAATTTTCTTATGATAATTTAAACCTAATGAAAACTGGGTGAACTCCCTAGTTCATTGTAATTGAGTCCAACTTCAAGACATTAAAATAGCACCTCGATGTTTCATTAGGTGGACATTGAACACCTTTAGCTCCATACATTCACAATTTTTTGGAACGCTACCCTTAAAGGCTTCATTAGACACATAAAATGTGAGTTTGTAGAGTTTATGTACATCTCAAAATTCACTTAGGATGTTGCATTGTTTTGTTCTTTCTTTTTGGAATAAGAATATCGGTCATTGTTAAATTTTCATCAACATTCAAATAGGCCAAAAATTTTAATATAAATGCTAGGGTTATGGAATTGCAAGTTGTTGTGAGTCTTTGAAAAGTGGAGTATCAACTAGATGTGAAGTTGGAGCCTCTGATGTTAGTTAGATTCATAACTAAAGGACTATGTGAATGAAAATAACAAGAGGAAGATAAAGGACTAGGGAACTTGTGAGAGCATTTTGAGTATCATAATGAGTCTTGATGTTCATGCCCCTTGAGATGGTTACTCGACAAAACTCCCAATGCAAATGTTTGAAAGTGATGTTGTAACATTCTTGTTTGTGGATGAAAAAACTTGTAACCAACTTGTAAACATGGATGAAAAAACAAGTAATTCCCTATTATCAATGGATGAAAATTTATAAACTCCATTTGTGTGGATGATGAACATGAAGGAAAAAAGAAACGAGAGATTATGCGTCATGAGTGATGAGAGGAAGACCAATTAGAAGGTGAAAAACCTTTGAGAAGTGAACATAAAGTGGATTTTGAAAAAATAGAATAAAATTATTTGACACGTAGTGAACATCATCGTTGGAGTGTGATGGCAAGCTTCTCCTCTGCAAGTGGTGGAGAGATTTCCTCCTTTGTTGCTATAGTAACATCTTTCCCTTTGAAGATCTATATCCAAGTACATGATCTCCGGCATCTGAGATGATGGGTTCTTCACTTGCTCGTCCGAAGGTGAGTGGGAGGTTGTTGTTGTTGTTTGTTGTGTTTTAGAATTCTTGTTAGCCAGAAGCATTAAGGCAAATGATAATGAAGCACCAGGTATGAAGTGAGTTTGATATGTAGGTTGCAAATTCAATGCAACCACTTACACAAAAGGAGGAAAGTAGGGCTAGGGCTGGAGGGGGACTGCGGCCAAAAGGTAAAAATAGGTAGTTGTAGTAAGGACTTGCAGTGATGACACAACAGCAAGAGCAGCAGGAATGTGTACAAAAAGGAGTGGAAGTTGCAAACTAAAGGATCAACAGACGGAACCATTAGGGTATTGTCTTGCAGAAAGGACAGGTTTCTTAATAGGGAGAGTCCTCTGGACTGTGGTTATGGTTTGATGATGACGATAACGAAGAAAGAACGGAGCACACTCTCAATGTTTGATAGGTTTAATAAGTCAATTTACTGTGTTATCGGCAGCTGTATGATGTGATGGTTCATGAAGTCTGAGTGGCTGGCTTATGGAGATGAGAGCTTGTTGTGTACTATCCTGCATGTATATTCCACAGCCTTATCAAACTTTTTTCTTTTGTTGCTCCACTCAGAAAGTATGAGAAAAATCCCTACTATGAGGCATTGCTATTGTTTTATTTTCGTGGAGTACATCTCCTTTGATGTAGGTTTCTACCTTCTTCCAAGTCATGTCGGTGAGATGTTATGGTAGCTCGTCATTAGGTCACTACCATAGACGTTTCTACCAAACAACTGTCCTGTTCCTCAATTCCCTCAGTTTTTTATTCCTCTGTTCTTTAGGGTTGACCTTTTTTCTCTCTCTTGGTAGCTGGGATGTTAGTTCTGACGTCTCTGTAACTCTAATTCATGTTGACTTAAATCATAAGAAGTTCACAGTCCTTATGAAGATATTCTTCCAAGTTATTAAACCACAAGTCAGAAGACAAATTTCACATACACTTCATGAGTTTGTGAAGTAGGAGATATCTGTTGCAGATATTATAGTCAGCTTGACTAAGAGTGTGGAACTAGTTCATGCCTCTGAACATTTCCTATATCTTATGCTAGTGGATGCTCAATCTTCTCTATAAGAATTCAGTGGTTTGTAATCATTGACTTGTGTTTGATTTACATGTGATTGGACTCATATTTGTGACAATTTAACCTTTTCAGGTCATTTGATTCTTTATCTGCAAGCCAGCTCTATCATGCAGACAAGCCCTTTTGAGGTCAAATATTGTTTTGTTTAGTAAGCATTGTGCATGTATCAGCACCAGTGGGTCTCCTGACTTTCTGACATTCTAGCTACAGGAAGAGAGCTTTCATATATGGGCATCATGTTCAATGTTCTGTTCTGAAGAAGCAAGGATTCAGTAGCAACAATATTAGGAATATGGAAGTTGCTTGACAGTCACTTTGGATAGTTATGACTATCTTCAATTTGGTTCCATTGCTGATGATATTAGAGATTTGCCAGCTCAAGGGCCCCACCCATTGGAAGCTGTTTATGTGTGGGCTGGTTTGGGAGACCTCTTCAGAGGTTCTGTGTGATGTGAGTGTATATTTGATTGCTTCCATGTTGCCTTTGTCTCATCTCTGTGGTCCTCTTCAAGAAGCACTTATAATCTCCCTTCCTGATGAGGGTTGAGTCTGTCGCTGGTTTTCACCATCTCAGAAGATCCTTGTGGGCTGGGATTTTGGTCTCATCTTTGTAAATGGACTTTGAGCAGGCATGAATGATTCAGTGAGATTAAGGAAGAAGCTGTTATCACTGATAAAAGAACTGGGAAGTCCTGGGGTTTTGGCTTCTATGACTTTTAAACACATGGATTCTGCACAGCATGCCTTGATGAAACCAAGTAAAAATATCACGGTGAGTTTCACCCTTCCCTGGTTTTCTGAATAGGGATGTTCAAAATGAGTTGATGTGGACTGTTTACTTTTCAATGCCTCTTGTAATGTAACCCTCATTATGTGGAATCATGTTTGAGGCTTTGGTTTTTCTTTACAGGGTTGAATTACATATGTAATTTAGCTCATGTGGAACAACTGTGGTTTACCATTCACAGTAGAAGCTGTACATTGGGTTGTTGTCTTATGAAACCTCCAATTATACTTGGTTGACCATCAGGAGAGATTGAGGAAGGTGTTATTGCATTAACAAGAACACAAACAATTGCAGGCTAGTGCCATGATGAACATTTCACTGGTTAAATTCAGCATCAGGTCCCTCTAAGTGAAATCGGTCCAGCAGAACTTGGCTGTTCTCTTCTCATCCCAAGTATCCTTGCATTGGGATTTGGGGGGTAGATCCACTTTGTTTGGTTTCAAGTTTCAATTCTGTGAGAATTTCTGTGATGGTTTTTGTGTTTGTGACACTGTGATATTGGACCCCTTTGGCTCAACTGTCTCTGAAAGTAAATGTTGCATATAAGACTTGTCCAAGAGACTTATGTGATTGTTGACTGCATTTCAAAGAACTCTTCCTCATGCATACAGTTTTGGAGACCATTCTATGTGTAGCTAGATGGCTTATCTAATTTATTTGGTGCCAATTCATTTCCACCTCTTCTATCTTCACTCTGTTCTGTCTTGTGAAGCTAGGAGTGGAGAGGCAATGGGAGCATGCATGTACCAGCAGAGGTTATGGCCATGTGACTGCAATCAATATCCCAGGTGCAGTCAGGCTATCACACAGTGAACCCTAACGTTGCAATTATCCCAAGCCTCAGGAAGCAACTGCAATAGTCATCACTCCAGGGATTTTAGCTGTTACACTCCACTCACTTGTAGGACTCAACCCACTTACACAGGCCTGACTATGACATCACAGTATGTAGCCACAGTACCTATTATTCCCAGAAGAATCCCTCACAGTATGCTTTGCAAATAAGACTGGTTTTTTTAGTCTACAGCACTTGTCACAGCATATTTTTTCCATAGATTAGATCCAGGTCATGATTTAGCTACTTAGGTAGATCAGCTGGTTCATGAGTGACAATCTTCTGGCCTGTGAGCACCTGAATGATCTTCCTAAACTAAGAATGAGTTTGAAGTTGGAGGGATGGAGAATTCCATAGACAATCAGGTTTCAAGCTAACTAGTGCTGATAGTTTGTAAATAGCTTTCTATTTCTGCTAAGATGATTTGCAGTTTATCAGCTGTGTAAGATCAATCATACTTTCAGCTGTTCATGCAGTTTTAAGAGAGCAAAAACCCAAATAAATGCAACAATGCAAGAATCGACTGTACCTAATGTTCCAAGTTCATTGCATGCCAGAGTTACCCTGGAGTGGACATAGTAGCATAAACATGCAGTATTTGGACATTGACAACATAATTGAGAAAAAGGTAACACGTGACTTGTAAGCATTGTGAGAGTTTTCCATGAGCATCATCCCCTTTGTCTACTGTGACCAACAGATTTCAGACTTTAAGCTGATATTGAGAAGATGAGATTCCATTCCAAAGTTATAACAATGCGATTTTTTTTAATCCAATTTTCAAAAGCTTTTTGCAGCATGAAGGAATTGTTTTGGCCAAACTCTGATCTAATGACTTGGAATTGAGAAGTTTTATTTGTTGCACCCAAAGTTGTACCAAGCATACAAATTAGTACTGTTCTTCAGCAATTGTCTGCTTGATCTGATTTGAAGGTGTCTAGGAGACTTGTATAACAAGTCTGGGTACTCGAATTGGTTCCATGTAAAGAAGTCTATGATCAGACAAGTTTGCAGAAAATTTCCTAAAAACCCTTTTGGAAATCCTGATCGTCAAGAATTCTCGCGGAGGCAGTAGTACAGTCGTACTCAAGAAGTCCAGTGACAGGTGACGGCAGACAGGACGTGCATGGGGTACATGAAGGAGTTGTCGTACTCGAACCTGATCATGTCGCCATTGCTGATGGGATTGCCGTTGTTAACAAGGCAGTCATTCAGGGAGAGCCTCCTGAACACGGCGGGATTGACCAGCATGGCGGACGCGAAATCACCGCAGGCCACATGCACGTCAGAGATGGGGCAGCCGCCTGTGCACACATTGGTGATCTCAACGCCGAACGTTGGTATGCCGTCCACCGTGCCCTCTTGACCTTGATGCAGGCTTATGTCCAGCTTTGTACACGTTCCTGCGAATTATCAACGAAAAAACCTAAAGCTCTGAACTCAATGTGCGTCCGCGAGTGCACAAGTCTCATGTCATCTTCAGTTCATATGACGGATTAGGACATCTTTCCATTAGGCTGTTGTGATCACAGACTTTGTGAGTCTTGAAGGGGCGTCGGCTCGCACAGCCCAGACGTGGAAGAATTAGATCCAAAATTGTCATGTAACACGAGAAAAACTGTGGAAAAATTATGGTTGTTGTTGTTGTACAACATTGTCATGCTAGACAATTTTCATATAACGTGCATTGATCTAGCACGCACATGCTAGCACACCGATGCTATTTCCTTCTTGCGCATAAAATTACTGAACCTATATCAAGCTAGAGATTAAGCCTTACCAGTGAATTCAGAAAGCTGTCGACGATATGTATACTTGGTTTTCTGCCGGTGCTGCAAAACTGTAGCCGCTTGACCATTCAGCTGCATCTCGTCAGACATCAAGGGTCCTGTGAAATTTGCCCCTTGCTCCGCTATGCCACTGCAATCTGCAGTCGGGAATACATGCATACATATATACATGCACGAGATCATCGATCCAAAAATAAAAATGTTAAGGCCTGCTGCAATGCAGGTTGTGTGATGCACGATCCTGTAGTATTCAAGCCTAATATTATGCTGAAAGTTACGGCCAGTAGATCATGTAAACCAGTGCAACGTCCGGAATAAATAAATTAGGAGAGAAGGTAAAATTACAGTACCTGTCTGAGAAGACTGAACCCCACCGGAGAAGGCCTGCGTGCAGGTCATGAGAGTTATGAAGAATAGAGGAAGCAGCAGCTGCATCAGCGACGAGAGACGGCGATTCACGCCAAGAACAGCAAGAAAAGTAGTCATAATGGCAGCAAACGATCACAAACCCTTGAATCTTCCCCAAATGAATTGTCCTACGGTGCCTGCTTAAGACTGAAAGCGAGGACGAACACTAGGTACGTCGCATCAGATGCCTCCGAGTTCTGAAATTAGTTAATGAAACTCGGCGCGGACACATGAACTAATGTTTGTTCTCTTCCTTCCTTGCTCCTCGCGGGTCGACTTATATAGAGTTCCTCACCAACAGAGGACTTCCTCCATGACATGTAGTTGTTTTTTTTGTTGGAGGATCACCCTCGGGTGGAGCGAAAGCTGCACCGACCAGCTCGCACAGATCAGCGGAGGAGGAAGAAGGTCTAGTAGTTGGTGGTGGTCTCGGGGCTCTCGAGCAACGTCATGTGGGGAACTGTTTCTTTCTGGTCACCCAGGATCAACAGTTTGGAAACTACAGACCTGTCTGCGATCATTCAGCTTGATGTAGACCTGGCCAAATTTTTAGTCCAAGGAAAAACCACCAACAATGAGGCAATAAAAGTGGAGAGAGTTTATAATTAGCTGAACATAAGTCTGGTCACATTAATCGCTAAGTGCTACATGACTGATAGCAAAAGCTAGCACATTATAAGGAAAAGCAAAGTTGAACTGCAGAAGTGGCTGAGGAATAGGTAGTTACAATAGATCCGAAATGGGGATGAGAGGTGAGTGGGTCGGTGGGTAGGTGGGTGGATCCAGAAAGGAATATATTGGAGGATGCTTGCGTGTATCTAATTTTTCATCTTTTTCAAGTGTTCAACACTGGAAGGTTAAATAGGCCTACACAAAGACAAAAGTGAATGGTCAATCCTGATCTTCAACCGATATATGCAATCATGCACTTGATCATTTCAATCTTATATTGTTGTTGTCCAGGGTGAATATGGGTAGCTGGGTTTTTTTGCACTTACGTTCCAACTTCTCACACCCAGAGGTAACATGACTTTGTGTTTAGATCATTCAACATTGTCACCTCTGCAATGCAGCAAAACCCAAAATGTCAAAAAAAAAGGTGGAACATGGATGGATTTCCCAAGTTCATTGGGATTCTATGAAAGTGACGCTACTTTCCAAGGGTGGGTGAGTTCAATAAACTCCATTTGTGATGTTTGCAGTTGTGGAAAACAAAGAAAAACAATTAATGATTGTGAATCGAAACTTACAGAAAACTTTTTATCTTTGAAAGTACCATACCTCCAATAGTTTCCATACACTGAGAAGTAGCAGGGAATCCTTCCATGCTCAAACTAAGGAGCTCTTTCAACCCTACTAGGACTTAGATGAATCATTAGACCTATCTTTGGTGTTTCGGGTGCTACATGAATTTCTCATAAATGTAATCAAAAGTGGCAGCGTTATGATTTGAAAGAGCTATCATCCAAGATAATAAAGACAATGGAAGAAGATAACAATGAACTCCTTCCAACATGTAAGGCCTGAAAAGACACAAATGGATTCCGGCATCCGAGGGACACTTAGTGTAAAGTTTGGGATCTTCATGTGTCAAACGATAATTATTCAACTTATTTTTTATCATCCTATTGTCGTTTGATTTTTTAATATATACATATTAAAGGGTCACCCTATATTAATTATAATTCATTATTTCAAATTATTAATTTCTTTATATTATAATTAAATTAATTATGTAAATAAAATATATCCTATTTTAAAACTAATGCTTATAATTTACACAATTAATATATTCCATTCTATATTTTTACTTATGTATTTTCTATTATTTTACTAGTGTCCCCCCCGGCAAACGGCCTTTCAAAGATGCAATATTCATATCGTTCACTTTCTTTCTAAACATTTTCAACTCTTCCAAATTTACTAACCTTACAAATTACCAGTTACTATGACAATGCATGTCTCTTTTCTACAAGCATTGCAACAAAACAAAACATTTGGAATGCCTTCCCAAACACCTGAGTGGGCAATTTAAATTTTTAAAATATTTTTTGTCCTCCCCTTTGTATGAGTTGCAAATGTGACGATGTCTATTAGTATTGGTGAACTTACTAACCATGATATGCTTGACATTTGAATTCTTTATGGAAATGCACCAACCAACATTCCATTTTTCTAGATTTGTTAGCCATGTTTGACATGAACTTGATATTTTATTTAAAATAAGTGGTACTACATTAACCCATCCACAATCACCTCCACCATATCGTCAACACGATTCTTAGCATTCACAGTGAATAGCATCATTTGTTTTATGGATAAAAATATACAAAGGGGCCACCCAAGTGAATGGACACTCAAAATTCTACAAGACACTTAATGTAAAGTTTAGGATCTACATGCGTCAAACAACCATTTTTAAAAGGTATTAAATAATTGTTCAACCTATTTCTTATCATTTTATAATTATCTTTTATATATATAAGCCACCCTATATTAATTATAATCTATTAATTCAAATTACTACATACCTTACATTATAATTAAATCGATTGATTGAATAAAATGTGCCTTATATATTAAATAATTAATTTATAATTTTTATCCAACAACCAATATATTGCACCTTATATTTATACTCATGTAATTTTTAATTTTTTTTATTAGTTCTCCCAAGTTTAAAATTATATTTTTATATGTTTGAAAAATCACAAATGATGCATAATAGTTTGAATTGTCATAATGTTTTTTAGAATATTTTCCATTATTTACAAAATTAACATGTTCAAACCTTGACACAAATCAAAAATGTTTTTTCATGTTGAAAGCACTCAAACTCCAAAACTAGACAATCCTTATTTTTTCAAACTTCCTTTTTTTGGGGTGTGGGTACAAAGATAAAAGCCAAAAAAATGTCAAATAATGGTGAAAACTGTGAACTTTTTTACATAAGTTTTTTTTTACATTTTAAAGTTATGTTAATCACGCAAAGTTGTGTTAAATGACTAATATGAATGTTGCGGAATTCAAATTAAAAATAACTAAATTTTGGATTTTGGTTTTTTTTTTAAATGTTTGAACTTGAATAGGTGTTGTGTCGGATTGTGGTTAATTTTACAAAGGACTAAGTAAAGGACTATTGTAATATCATAATTTTGATGGTAAATTTTTTTGATGATAATAACCTACTACTCAAGTTCAAAAAACACTCACAATTTTAAAAATATGGAATTTTAAATTTTTAGAAATTCAAAGTATTTTTTAAAAAATTTAAATTTCAAAAATCCTCTATCACATGTAAATGGAGTGTAATGTGCATGACATACAAAACAAAGTTGTAGTTTATGAAACATGAAACAAAAACCTAAAGTAATTAACGTATTTTGGTATGATTCAAAAGTATGATAAAATTTCAAAATGAAACGCAAAATTTATACACTTTGAAAAATTCATATTTATCCAACAATGATTAACAAAATGTGATCTATTGGAGCAACTACATGTATTTTTAATAAAAAGTTGCAAAAGATTTCATTCAAAAATTCTTTCATATGAAAAAGTGAAAAAAAACTTAAAAAGACTCATAGTCCTTTTATAAAATAATCCCGTTGGTTCCTTTGTGTGTATTCGCACCTTTCTACCAATGTGCACCATTCCTTTTGAAAATTGGAAAGGATTTAACATTGATGATTAAAAAGGACTTAAAATGATGAAAATTGTTTTTATAATCGATTTGAACACATTTAGTTCAAAAGTGTTTTTGACCCTAAAAATTATGGATTTTGAAAATGTGCCTTTAACAAAAGTTGTTCATGTTTATGTGATAAAAGGCATGAATGCATGATGTACATGATATAAAATTAGTCAAAATGTATGTATATTTTAAATGCAATGTTAAAAGGGATACCCAAAATACAACCCTAAACCTTAAAGCTTTTGAACTTGACCTATGGGTGACCAAAATAGCAAATGCCACGCTTGTAAACTACATGCAATCTTCCTAGAAATTCACAATGAACCAAAAATTAGGGCTTCAAAAACTAGAGATGGTTTAAAAAAATCTTTCATAGTAAGGAATTAAGTTGGAAATTGATTACCTATTGTGGAAGTTAGTTTTATTGAACTTTGCAACATCATGATGCTTAGTGTTGAACCTTACAACTTAGCCCATTGTATTAAACCTTCAAAAACTAGACCTACATAATGGCTAAGAAATATTACGTTCTTGATCTTCACTAACAACTTCATCACGACTTTTGAAAAAGAAAGTTCAAAGTGTAGGATTTAAAGTTTTTGCCTTCATTTTCATGACCAACATTAGTCTTCTTGAAAGAAAAACCAAAGTGATTTACAATGTGTGAGCTTCAGTCAACATGATCAACATAGGTGGCTAAAAACAACGACGCTCTAAAACAAAGCATTTGAAAACAATACTATTCAACACTTTTATAATGTCAAAACCTAAATTGTTTAAACATTGGCCAACAAAGTTCATCCAAACGGTCGGGACTTTGTAATCTCATGAAAACTTAAAAGCTTTGATCGCCCACCACAATCAAACGACTATTGATTTTACTTGCATACTGTTACGATTTTGCCTTGTGTATTCACTACACCCATTTTTCATGGCACACTATTGTGAAAGTCCTTTAGTGTAAAGGACATATTTAAAGGTGACCTAGTGACAATTTTTTGGTATCCCTTAACAAGTTTGCACCCATAATGGAGTTACATAATAGTTGAAAATGAATTGTTTTAATTGAATTGCAAGGCCAGTTGCAAAACACCCATTTTTTCCATAATGATAGCCCATGACATTTGAAATATAAAGACCTACTTGATAATCTTCTTTTAGGCAAGAGACATGACAACTAGTTATTTGAAGAAAAAACCCAAGCCCATAATTTCCCATTTTAAACCCCATCACATGTGAACATGTTATTACATTCTAAAAACTTGTTTATCACATTCCGAACAACATAAGTGGAAAGCTAAGAAAGTGAAGACATGAACACATACTTTGTACAAGCCAATCAACAATATAAAAACCTCCATTTGCCCCCTTTCCTCCCCTGCAACCCCCCAAATAGAACCCCTATTAAAAAATCCCACACCCCCCTCCC
>Ga0116227_10009752_pt1 | contig 17231 bp, 18 predicted proteins | sample S1TSphgellanicum_FD_89693 | JGI IMG/M metagenome (GOLD analysis project Ga0116227, IMG submission 89693) | Host-associated microbial communities from peat moss isolated from Minnesota, USA - S1T2_Fb - Sphagnum magellanicum MG | ecosystem: Host-associated > Plants > Peat moss > Unclassified...
CGGCGCGATGCTTCGCTTCTGTGCGTCGTCGCCGAGGCGAAGGACATCTATGCGATCGAGCGCACGTCGGCATATCGCGGACGTTACCACGTGCTCGGCGGCGTCATCTCACCGATGGACGGTATCGGCCCCGCGCAGTTGCGCGTCAAAGAATTGATCGCGCGAATCGCGAGCGAGGGAGCTGCGGAAGTCGTGATCGCGACCAACCCGAATGCGGAAGGCGAAGCGACGGCGCTCTATCTCTCGCGCTTGATCGCGCCGAGCGGGATCGTCGTGTCGCGTCTCGCATACGGCCTGCCGATCGGCGGCGACCTCGACTACGCGGATGAGGTGACGCTCGCCAAGGCGCTCGAAGGTCGCCGCATCCTCTCGTGAGGGCCGGCGCCGGTGCGTGCGTCGTCGCCCTCGCGTGCTCCCTCGGGTCCCCCGACACTGCGGCGGCAGCGGATTCGTTCTACTCGCCGACCGTGAACGGTATCGATACGGTCTGCGACGCATATCGCCCGCACGCAAAGCGCGCGGACGTGGTGCGACTCGCGCGCGTCGGTGCGAGCGACGCTCCGTGGAGCGTTACCGACGAGGCGACGGACGCACGCGTCCAGGAAGATCCGAAATTCGTGGTCGGCGACTTCGTGACGATCGTACTCGACGGCGGCGCGATCGTAAGCGCCTATTCGACGCACGTCGACCCGACCATCGGCCACGTCATCGTGCATGCGTGGTGCTTCATCGGCGGCAAGCTCTCGCGCGCGACGGTCGACTACGCGCCGACGTCCGATCGGGGGGTTGGATATCGTCGAACGAGGTACTACGGCGACGACCTGGACGAGCCGCTCGCGGAGACCATGAACGAACGCGGCTCCGTGGGCAAGACGTACGTCGCGCCTCCCAAAGAGATCGACGCGCTGCTCGTCGTCGAACCGGACGCGCGGCCGGTGAATCTCCCGTTCTACGATGCATTCGAACTCGCACGAAAGGGCGCGCTTCCCCGCTTAAAGGGCCCGTAACGTGATCTCGTCGGAGCGGACCGCGGTCGCCGTGACGCGAACGCTCCGAGCGTGCAGGACACCGTCTCGCCACCTTCGCTTCGACCGCTCGGCCTCGGCGAGCTTCTCGATCGAGCGGTAACGCTTTGCGTCCGCTACGCGATGCCGTTTTCGTTGATCTATCTCGTCTACGGCGTGCCGCTCGGCGTGATCAACTATTTTTCGTCGCAAGGGATGACGAACTTCATCCAGGCGTTGACGGATCAAATGAAAGCGCAGACCGCGGGTCACGAGGCCGACCCGCACGCGCTCTCGACCGCATTCGCAAACTCCGGAAATACCGGCGTCTGGACGGTGTTGCTCCTCGTCTTCGTGTTCCTCGTTTCTCCGCTCGTGACGGGCGGGCTCATCGAGGCGACGTCGGAAGCCTACTTCGGACGCGTGCCGACGTTCGAGCGCGCGTATCGCGTCGCGCTCGAGCGCTGGTTGAATCTCATCGGCGTCAACGTGCTCTACGGGCTGGCCGCGGGCGCCCTGTACCTCGTCGTGGTCATCGTGCTGTTCGTGGTGGCGCTCGGCGTCATCGGGATCGCCTCGGCCGCTCACACGGTAGGCATCGTGATCGCCGTCGTCATCGGTCTCATTTTTACGGTCGCAATCCTCTTGTTCGCGCTCGTGATCGCGATCGCATATCAAATGTCGTTCTTCGCGTGCGTGATCGAGCGCTCGAATTTCGCCGCCTCGTTCACGAGCGGACTCGCGCGGGTGTTCAACGGAATCGGCTTGAAGCGCTCGCTTCTCGTAAGCCTCGCGTACGTCGCGGTCGCGATCGGTATCACGCTCGTCGCATCGGTCGGCGAAGTCGTTCTCGTCGGATTGCTTCGCAGCCCGATCGCGGGAGCGATCTTTCGCGTGATCGTCGCGCTCGCCACGGCGGCGTTCCTCACGGCGTTTATGTCGGCGTTCTACTTCGATCTGCGCGTTCGCGAGGAGGGCCTCGATCTGCAACTCGCGGCACAAGCGACGCTCGATCGGCCGATCGAGGGCGCGTGATCGCTTCGTGACGTGGCCGCACGGCGATCCGAACGCCGTTATCAAGCGCGTGCTGGCCGATCCGGCGTATCGTACGGCGCAGGCGACGACGGCCGAGAAACCGCACGAGTCGCTCCTCGGCATCATCTGGGATTGGATCGCGGACCATCTGCGGCCGCTCCTTCATCCGATCGGGAAGGCGCTCGGTGCGACGCAAGGGGCCGGAACGCTCGTCGGCTATATCCTCATCGCGCTCGCGATCGTCGCGCTCGTATTCGCGGTCTTTCGCTTGGCTATCGCGTTCGCACGTCCGGCAGCGCGCCGCGGCGATCGCATCGTCGAGAGCACCGCGCTCGATGCCGATCGTACGCCGCCGCAGTGGCGCGCTCTCGCGCGTGCCGCTGCCGCGCGCGGCGACTACGCGGGCGCGATCGCCGCGCTCTTCGGTGCCGCTCTCGCCGAGCTCGACGCGCGCGCCCTCGTTGCGTTCGATGCGACGCGCACGCCGGGAGAGTACCGTCGTCTCGTGCGGCGAGCGCGCGCGCAGGCGAGCGTTCCGTTCGACGATCTTGCGGAGCGCTTCGTCCGCGCGCTCTACGCGCCGGACCGTCCGCAGCCATCCGATTACGAAGCGGCGGAACGCGCGCTCGCGGCACTCGAACCCGCGCTCGCATCGTGACGTTTCTTGCGGCCCTGCGCCGGTTGCCGAAGCTCGAAACCGCGATTCTCGCGATCGCGGTGGCCGTGCTCGCGTGGCTCGCCGTCGCGACCGAAAAGCAACAGCAGGACGGCCCCGCGATCGATTCGTTCTCGTCGTACGATAGCGCGAGCGGCGGGTATCGCGCGTTCTATCAGATGCTCGGCAAACTCGGCGTGCGCGTCGATCGCTTCGAGCGTCGTCCGGCGTTTCTCGATGCGGGAATCGATACGCTCGTGTATGTCGAGCCGTACGACTTCGATACGCGCGCCGTCCCGCTTTCGGCGAGCGACCTCGCCGCGCTCGAGGCGTGGGTCCGCGCGGGCGGGCACCTGCTGTACGTCGGTCACGACAACGTCGCCGCGAAGCATGGAATTCTCTCGCTACCGATCACGACCGATGCCGCGCCGCACGCGCACGCTGCGGTTCTCGCCCCCGAACTCGCGCGCGCCGGCGTCACGCGCGTCACGTTCGAAACCGCATACCGTTGGAAGCGCTGGAAGCACGATTTCTCGGTCCTCGTGGATGACGGTCGCGGTCCGCTCGCCGTCACGTATCCGCTCGGGCGCGGTCGCGTAACGGCGCTGATCGACGAGGCGCTCTTTCGAAACGACGAGATCGCGCGGCCCGATCGTGCGCGATTCGCGTACGTGCTCGCGGCGCCCGGCCGGCCGAACGGTGTCGTGTCGTTCGACGAAACGCCGCACGGCCACATCGTCGACACGCGTTGGTGGGAGGTGGTTCCGCGCTCGTTTGCGATCGCAATCTTCCTCGCGATCGGCGTGATTCTCGTGGCACTCGCGGGTGCCGCGATCCGCTTCGGTCCGCCGCTCGTTCCCGTCGAGCGGCGCGATCGGTCGAGCGCCGACTTCATCGATGCTTTCTCGACGCTCCTCGAACGCGGCGACGCTCGGCGCAAGGCATCGCGCGACGCCGCGCGATCCACGTCTCACGCGATCGCGCGCTCGCTCGGTGCGAGCGCCGACGCGTCGCCGGATGCGATTGCGGCCGGGATCGACCGCGACGATCTCCGCACCGACTACCGCAAGATGCTCGACGTTACCGCGAACGGATTCGCGGACGATCGCAATCTCGTGCTCGGCGTCGCGCTCGCGCAACGCCTGCGAAAGGAATTCGCCACGCATGGCCGTCCCCGCAACTGAACTCGCGCGCCGCCTGACGGAGGGCGTCGATCGTGTGATCGTCGGTAACGAACGCACGTCGTACGGCTTCTTGATCGCCCTCCTCGGCAACGGTCATATTCTGATCGAGGGCGTGCCGGGAACCGCGAAGACGCTCTTCGTGCGCACGTTTGCGGCGCTGCTCGGGGCGCCGTTCCGGCGCATCCAATTCACGCCGGATCTGATGCCGGCCGATGTGGTCGGCACGACGGTGTTCAACCCGCAGACGGCGGAATTCTCGCTGCGCAAAGGCCCGATCTTCACGAGCCTCTTACTCGCGGACGAAATCAATCGCACGCCGCCGAAAACGCAGTCGGCGCTGCTCGAAGCGATGGAAGAGCGCCAGGTGACGATCGACGGCGAATCGCAACCGCTGCCCGGGCTCTTCGTCGTGTGCGCGACGCAAAACCCGATCGAGTTCGAAGGGACGTATCCCCTTCCGGAAGCGCAACTCGACCGGTTCTTCGTGCGGGCGAAGACGTCGTATCCGAGCGAAGCCGAAGAGCGTGCGCTTCTCGCGCGCAGCGCGGCCGGTTTCGATGCACGCAACCTCGATACGGCGGGCCTCGTGCAGGTCGCGACCGCCGCGGACGTGATCGCGGCGCAAGCGGAAGTGCGCGCGATCTACGTCGCGCCGTCGCTGCAAGGATACGTCTATCAGATCGTCGCGCGCACGCGCGCTTCGCAAGATCTGGCGCTCGGCGCGAGCCCGCGTGCTGCGCTCGCATTGCTCGCCGCCGCGCAAGCGGCGGCTGCCGTCGAGGGCCGCGATTTCACGACGCCCGACGACGTAAAGAGTGTGGCGCCGCTCGTGCTGCCGCATCGTTTGATCGTGCGCCCGGAGGCGGAGATCGAAGGCGTCACCGCCGAGCGCGTCGTCGAACGGATTCTCGCCGGCGTCGACGTTCCGACCGACGTCGAGCGAACCGCTCCGGTTTAATGCTCGCGGCGTGAAGCCGGTCTTCCCGGCGCTCTGGTTCTCGTCACGCGGCATCGCGGCGCTGCTCGCGCTCGCCTTGCTGCTCGCGCTCGCAAGCGTCGTCTCGTGGCTGCTCGTGCCGCTCTATGCCGCGTGCGCGATCTTTGTTGCGGCGCTCGCCGCGGATGTAGCGCTCGGCCCGTCGTCCGCCGCGCTGCGCATCGTGCGCCGCGCGATCGCACCGCTCGCGCTCGGACGCGATGCGACGGTGACGTACGACGTCGTGAATCGTGCGACGATCGCGATTCGCGTGGGCATCATCGAGACGCCCATCGACATCCTCGACTTCGCCGCGCCGTCCGTCGAGGCGCGCATTGCGGCGCGCTCGCAGGTCGTCGCGACGCTCGCGCTCGTGCCGCGCGAGCGAGGGCTCGCGCACTTCGGCGTGCTCTATGCGTGGGTCGAGAACGGGATCGGACTCTTGCGTCGACGCTATCGCATCGAAGCCGCGGAAGACGTTCGCGTGCTTCCCGATCTATCGGCCGTCGAACGATACGGCTCGCTCGCGAAACGCAACACGCTGATCGAGGCCGGTCTGCGTCGCCTCCGTTTCCGCGGCGCGGGCAGCGAATTCGAGAGCCTCCGCGACTACGCGCCGGGCGACGGGTTCCGCCAGGTCGATTGGAAAGCGACGGCGCGGCGCGGCCGCATGATGGTGGCGCAGTACGATGTGGAGCGCAGCCAGAACGTGATCGTCGCGCTCGATTGCGGACGCCTGATGACGCCGCGCATCGGTGCCGCGCGCAAACTCGACTACGCGATCACGGCGGCGCTTTCGGTCGGGCGCATCGCGGAAGAGGCGAGCGACAACGTCGGCCTCGTCGCGTTCGCCGCGCAGCCGATTCTCGACATCGCACCGCGCCGTGGCGCCGCGCACTATCGCGCGCTCGCGCAGGCGTCGTACGCCCTGCAACCGCGCTTCGAAGAGCCCGACTACGAAACGATCTTCACCGCGATCCGGCGCCGCCACGCCAAGCGTAGTCTGATCGTGCTCTTCACAGACATCTTCGACCCCGTGACCTCGGCCGCGGTGCTCGCGGCCCTCGCCGCACTCGTGCCGCGCCATCTGGTCGTCTGCGTGCTGATGAACGACGCGGCGATCGAAACCGCGCTCGATACCCCACCGACGACACCGCATGAGGCGTACCGCACCTCAGTCGCGATGACGCTCGCCGACGAACGCGCGACATCGATCGCCGTGCTACGCGCGCGTGGCATCATCGTCGTCGATGTGCCGGCACCCAAGCTCACGGTCGCGCTAATCGACGCCTATCTCGATATCAAGTCGCGCGGGTTGTTGTAAATTGTCAGATTTTGCAAAGATATTCTTCGAACTCGCGGTTACCGACAACTGGCCTCCCGTATCGTCCGAAAGCGTGTGGGCCGAGAGCTTAGGAAACGATCTTTATCGGTTGGACAATATTCCGTTCTTCGCGAGAGGCGTCGCTCTTGAAGACATTCTTGAAGCCAAGCCTCTTAACGAAGAATTGGTATTTCGGAAGGTTCACCGCCATGCGGGTCATTCGACATATCGGATCATCCCGCGTAACGTCACCGAATCTGCGGATACCATCGTGCATGAACTCGAGCTTCTTGGATGCGACGTTGAAAGATACACCGCGTCCTCCCTCCTCGCGGTAGACGTTCCACCCTCATCAGATGTATCTGCCGTGTACGCGATGCTCAAGTGTCTCGAGCTCGACGATGTGATTGGCTTTGAGGAAGGTTTCTATTTTGACCCGAGCCTTTATGGCAGCGGCGCGGCCGAGCCATAGCTAAGAACAGCTTAAAGCGAACACGTCCGGCGAGAGTTTGACATTTCGGGGAAAAACGAAATATAATAGTCGCACGAATCCTTAGCGATCGTGAGGAGCGAACGATGGCACAACGGTCGGGGGCAACCTTTATATCCAACGGCATCGGCCACTTCGATATCGAGGGGCCGGATATCGCAGCGCTCGGCGTTTTCTACGGGAACGTGTTCGGCTGGAACGTCAACGTTCGCGGCCCCGGATACGCGATGCTCGAAACGCCGGCCGGCGCGCCGAACGGCGCGCTCGTCGAGTCCGACGACGCCGCGTTCACCGTCGGAATCGTCGTCCCGCATCTCGACGCGGCGCTTGAGGCAGCCGCGGCAAATGGTGGAACGATCGTTCTCCCCGCAACCAATAACGGCTGGGTCACCAAAGCGCAAGTCGCGGATCCCGCCGGTAATCGCGTCACGTTGATCCAGGGCTGAGCGCGTCGCCAGACGATTTTCCGGAAGATCGGCTCGACGATATCTTCCGCGCGCTCGCACACGCGGAGCGGCGACGCATCGTGCGCGAGTGTCGCGATGAATCGCAGACTGCCGGCGACCTCGCAGCGGCGTCCGACCTCGCGATCGCAAGCGTCTCGGAGCACTTGAAGGTTCTCCGCACGTGCGGACTGATCGTATTGGAGCGCGACGGCCGCTTCCGCCGCTATCGAACGGATCGAAAGCTCGTGCGCGCGCTTTCCGCGCTCTTGCGTAACCTCTAGCTTTTCAGCGCGACTTTTTCGCGGCCGCAGAATGCGAAGTAGGCGATGAGGAGCACGGCCGTCATCGCGCCGAAGCCGAAGCGGAAGGCCTCGCTCGTGCGTTGCGGCGAGACGAAGCCCTCGATCGTTCCCGCGACGCAAAGCATTCCGGCAACGCCGATCATGAGCACCCCCGCGCGGCGCGCGTTCGCTTTGAGCGCATCGATGCGGCGCAATCGTCCGGGCGCGATGATGCCCTGCGCGAGCAAGAGCCCGGCGGCACCGGCGATTTGAATTGCCGTGAGTTCGATGACGCCGTGCGGCGCGATCGTCGCGTAGAAGTCGCTCCCGAAACCCTTCTGCGTGAAGAGCGCGCCGAGGCCGCCGACCATCAAGCCGTTGTTGAGAATCGCCCAGAGCGTCACGATGCCGAGCGACATCCCGCCGGCGAATGCGATCATCGCGACTTTAATGTTGTTCGTGATGATCTCCGAGGACATCGCCGGCGCGTACGCTCGATCGAAGCCGAAGTTCGAATCGTGCAGGCTCTTCGTGATGACCGGGATCTCGTCGGGCGAGAGAAAAGCGTACGCGTTCGTTGGGTCGCGCGCCACTTGCCAATACGCCACGATCCACGCCGCCACGAAGAGCGCGGTCGTCGCGGCGATGATCGCGCCCGAACGCCGAAACTCGCGGGGAAAATCGGTGACGAAGAACTCGGCGATGCGCGCCCAACCCGAGCGCGCCTTCCCCGCGTGCACGTAGACGTACGAACGAGCGGTGAGCCGGTTGAGGTACGCTCGCAACTCGTTCGAGTACTCGCGCGTCTGCGCTGCGGCAAGGTCGCTCGTGACCGCGCGATAGAGTAGCGCCAGCTCTCCGAGCTCCTCGGGCGGCATCGAACGAAGGCCGCGACGATCCGCGGCAGCGAGCAACGCTTCGAGGCGCTCCCATCCGGTCTGCCGACGTGCGACGAACGTTCGCTCCCGCATCGCGCGCATTTTACGCAGGACTCGGCTCGGGCCTTCCCGCAGCGACGGACTGTGTTCTCGAACAGCGGAGCGCTCCGTGGAACGTAGCGTCGATATCTCCACGGGCGAAAGCGTCGCGTTCTCCTACGAGCTCGCGGGGCTCGGCAGCCGCTTCATTGCGGTCGCGCTCGATTTCACGATTCAGATCCTCGTCGCGCTCGGCGTGTTTCTCTTCTTCGCGTGGCTCGCGTATCGATTGCCGAACGCACCCGCGGTCAAGCTGACCACCGCGACGAAGGTTGCGACGGCCATCTTGCAAGGCATCCTCGTCTTCGCGGCGTTCCTGTTGTTCTTCGGTTACTTTATCTTCTTCGAATGGCTCTTCGAAGGCCGCACGCCGGGAAAGCGCCTCACGGGCTTGCGCGTCGTTCGCGATGGCGGCTTTCCGCTCGACTTCACGAGCGCCGTCGTCCGCAACGTGGTGCGCATCCTCGAGTTCGGACTCGGCTTCTACACGATCTCGGCCGTTGCGACGGTGCTCTCGCCGATGAACCGGCGCCTCGGCGATATGGCCGCGGGAACGCTCGTCGTCCGCGAAGGCAAGCTCGAGCGATCGGCCGTCCTTCCGGTGTACGCGTCCGAAGAGACGCGCGAGGACTCCCTCGCGAGCGACCTCTCACCAGCCGAGCGCGAACTCGTGCGCAAGTACGTCGAACGCCGCGAAACGCTCAAAGCCGGCCCACGCGACGCACTCGCAAAACGCATCGCCGACGGCATCCGCCCACGCCTCACCGCGACGTTCCCGCACCTCTCCGACGACGATCTCCTCGTCCACGTGGAAGAAGCGTTACGATGAGCACGTCGATCTTAGTACCCGACTCGGCAAGATAGCGTGGTTCACGCGAAACTTATCGACATCGATTCCCCGGACATCGAAGGAGATTGGGAAACGTTTCGCCCCAACGACCCCGAAATGTTTGTGGTTACTCTTTGGCTCGAAGTTGGGGTTGAAGAAGATCCGATCGGAAGCGACGTATTCACGATTAACGTCTGCTCGCCGGCTTGGATTCAGCAGCTCGTTAAGACGCGGCAGTGGCCCCTATACGGCCGTGGTTATATGATCGTGAACGAGTTTCGGTTCACCGAAATCGAAAGGCAGCTCTCAGTCCTCGTTTCCAATTGCAAGGGCGAAACTTGGGAAGACGTCGCGGACCTTCTCGACAACTTCGCTTGTTGGGAGTACGGCATGAATGGTCGCCAGGGTGACCCGCCAGCTTAGCAAGTACCCCGCGTTCAGCGAGGTTCGTTGATGCGGCCGAGTCTCGGCTCTTCGCATATCGAAAAGCGCATGCGTAGGGGCGTTCGCCCGTCTTTGAAAGAAAATCGACCGTGTGGTGTCTCGTCCTCGATGAGAATCGCCCGATTGCTGGCGATTCCGATTGTCGTACTTTGCTCCATCGCGACGATGTCGGGTGGGTACGCCGCGACTGCTCAACTCAGTCCCGATGAAATTTTCTCGCGTGCTCGGGACGTCATCAGCGAGCAGACCTGTCCGAAGCGCATCGAGTACGAAATTGTCGTCTCGGCGACGGTTAACATGCGAGTCGAGCAGGATCGTTTCCGCGCAACGTATCTTTCTGATGAGGACTATCTCCAAGTCAGCTCGTTCAGTGAGGAAGAACAAGAGAAACCGTACGTCCCGCACGGAACGAATGTTCTCATAAGCAGCCCGGTCGCGCCACTAATTGGTTTAAGCAGGGCGCTAACGGAGAAGATCAACCACGACGTTCCACCCGAGGATCTCTTGGGTGTACCGATGCTTACTCCGACTTACACCTTCGGGTTGGCCCGCAGTGCAGCCGCGTCGAATCAGCCAAAGCCGAACGTAGCTTCGTCGCCTTCTGGCTTTAACATAATCGGATCCGCGCAAGCAGTTGCTCGCGACTATCGTATTTCACTTGTCGCGGTCGAGCCGTACGGTCGGGCTCAAGCCTATCATCTCTCCCTATCACCAGAGAGAGATCCGAAAAAATTTCGCCTTCGCGAAATGTGGGTTGATACGGAGAGCTTTGCTTTATTCAAAATCATAACGGCTGGAAACTTCAACCAAGGGCCGTCGCTGAATGCCAAATGGCTTACGAGCTTCCAGACGTTCGACGAGTGCCGCATCGTCGATAGAGAGACTGCGTTGGATACCCTTGACTATGGACGTGGAAGGCAATATGACGACACGACGGTGTCGTTTGATATTCTGAACACGCCCGAGGCATACAAGCAGCCGATCTTGATTTTCCGCAAGCCGCCGGACGATGACGACCTAGTGGAACCGAGCTAGCCCCTCGAACGTATGCGCGTGACGAGTTGGCGCGCGTACGTAAGTGCCGCGCGTTTGCGTTCCTCATAGAGCGCGCCCGCTTGCGTGGCCGTCATGTGGCGGCCGTGTTCGTAGAAGAAGCCGACGCCTTCGCCGACGACGATCGTGCCCGCGTATGCGATCGCGCCTTTGATCGCGACGCCCGCGACGGGAATAAAACCGGAGAGCTCGCGTGAGAGCGCCCGCCAGCCGAGGCCGCCGCCGACGACGGGGAGCAACTCCCAGATGCGCTGCACGTCGGGGTCTTTGCCGTACGTGGCGCCGATCTGCATCATCAGTACGATCTGAATGCCGGTGATCGCGACCATATCGCCCGCGGACGCGACCGCGCCGAGGACGATGCCGAGGAGCGGAACGTGATCGACCACAGCGCTTGCCGCCGCGATCTTCAGCGCGGATGAGGCCGCATCGCGCGTCAGTTTTGCGGCGACCGTCTCGCGCATCGCGGGGAGGCGGCGACCGACGGCGACTTCCACGCCCTTACATCGATCCACGATGTGCGGGAACACGCGGCCGCGCAGCGCGTCGCGGTCGAGACGCGGCACGACGTATTCGCCGATGTCGCCGGGCAGCGGAGCGGAGGCCGGCGGCGTCCCAGGTGCCGCCAGTGGATCGACCGTCAACGCGAAGACCGGAACGCGCAGCGACCGTAGCGCGTCCGCCGTTACCGAACCGAGGTCGCCCGGGCGCCCGAAGAAGATCGCGCACCGCACGTCGGGGCCCATGATCGTGCTGCGCCGTTCCGGATCGATCGTCTCGAGCGTCGAGGCCGCATCGAGCGGCACGTTCGCATCTTCGCGCGAGAACAACAAGAGCGCGCGAAACTCGGCGACGAGACCGGGATCGCCGCACAAGAGAAAACGAAACGGCTTACGCGCCTCGCTGTGGACCGCGTTGACGTTGACGCGCTTGCGGACGAGCGTCAGGAGATCCGATGCGGCCGTGGCCATCAGTGGCCCTTCGCTTCTTTGACCGGATCGTCCGTATAATCGAGGTAGACGAGGCCGAGGAAGATCTCGAGCGCGGTCGAGCTCATGCCGCGCGCGTTCGCGACGTCGACGATTCGCCGGTTGGACGTCACGGCTTCCTCGATGACCGCCTCGGGCGTCGTGTTGGTATCCGCGGCAACGATGGACGCAGCCGCGACTTCGCCCGGCGTGAGATCGTCGTGCAGCATCGTATCGAACGACACGCCGTCGTTCTTCACGCGATCCTGGAGCGCGGTTTGTAGCGTCGCGTAACGGTCTTGCGGATAGCCGAGCCCGAGCATCGTAATGCGCGTCTGCAGTTGGCGCGAGCGCGCCAAGTTGAACAGTTGCTCCGCCTGCGAACCGGCGATCGCCGCGCGATTGAGGCCGTCCGCCGACTTCTGCATGAGTGGTACGAGCGAATTGTAATCCGCCTGCGACACGTCGCCTTGGAAATCCATTTGCGATCGCGAGAGTCGATCGATGAAGTCGTTGAGGTCGCCGAGCGAAACGTCGAGGAGGGCGAGCGAGGAGCGGCTCGCGTCGAGCGCGCGGATCATGTCGCCGTCGGTGAGCGCGAGGTCGTCGAACATGCGCGGATACGCCGGCAAGATGGCGAGCGATTCCGCGGGCACGGGATCGAGCGACAGCGGCGCGGCGAGCTCGGTGAGGATCTCGTCGTTTTCTTTGATGAGCCCGCTCTCTTTATTCTTCTCGAGCGTCCCCACGCCGGCGATCGTTGCCGACGATTTGGTGAAGGACGCATCGATCGCGCGACTCATCGAGCCGAAGTTCTTGAGAATCGCTTCGAGTCGACCGCCGGGGCGAACGGCAACGCGGCTGAGATCCGGCATGCCGTACGAGATGTTTTGGATACGAGCGTCGACCGCTTTGATCAGGTCGCGCCCCGCGTCGCGCCGCAACTGCAGCGCCGCGGCGGCTTCTGTCTCGCGCGCCTGAACGTTCGCGAGCTCTTCGCGCAGCGGCGCGAGGCTCGGCTTCTCGAGCGTGAAATGCGCTTCGCTCTGCTGGAGGGCTTTGATGCTCGAGAGCGCGGCCAGACGCGTCTCGGCGGTTCCCGCTTGCGCGGCCGCGCCGAGCGTCTGTTCGCTCTTGCCCGTTTCGCCGAGCGCGATCTGCGCTTGGCCCATGTGGAGCAACGCGATCGGGTTATTCGGATCGACCTTCAACACGCGCGCGTATTTCATCGCGGCGATGTCGTAGCGGGCTTCGTCCTGGTCGTGGAGCGCCTCGCCGAGAAGCTCGTCGTTCGTGCGCTTCGTCGGGTCGAGTTCGTCGTAGCCGACGAGATGCGAAACGCGGGACGGAAAGCCCGGGTGATCCGCGAGATACTTATCGACGGCGCTATCGTGCTCGTTTTCCGCGGCAGCCATGTGCTGCATGAACGAGAGCATCGCTTCGGGATCGTAGCCCGCGCGCGTCATCAAGAGCAGGCCGTATTGGTCGGCCTGCAATTCGTCCGCGCGCTCCTGTTTCGCGATGATGCCGGCTTCTGCGATCTGGCCGAAACGATAGATGAACGGCGAGAAAAGCGACGCCACGCCGAAGAGGAGGTTCAGTGCTTGTGCTTTTGCCGGCAACGTGAGCGTATGCCGGCGCTCGTTGTGACCGGTCTCGTGACCGATGACGCCCGCGAGCTCGTCGTCCGACTGCACGAAATCGAGCAGCCCTTTGTTGACGTAAATGTAGCCGCCGCCGATCGTGAACGAATTGATGTCGCTCGCGTCGAGAATCTTGATGTTATACGGAACGTCGCGCCGGGCGACTTGGCCCCAGACCTTCTCGCCAACCTCGTTGACCCACGCGTTGAGCAGCGGGTCCGTTACGACGTTGTATTGATTGAGAACGGACTTCTCTTCTTCTTTCGCCATCTCGACTTCGGTTGCGGTCGAGGTGGCGCCGGCCGGACCCGGCGGCATCGCCGCCAGCAGCAACGAAACGATTAGCGACCCGTGGACGAGGCGACGCCGCAAAGACATAGCCGACGATTCGAACCCGGGCGGGCGCAGCCCCGCCGATAACAGTGAAACCACCGTGCATTCCTTGTGGATAGACGAGGTTTCTTGTGGGGGTGGTGTGGATGACGGAGGGCCGTCCGGTCCCCGCGTGGGAACGGGAGCGACCAATGATGGAATCGTTTCGGAGCGGTCGCTAGTGTTGCGTGGTACGGCCGCGGGGCTCGAGTTCGTGTTCGTGGGACGTCCGTTCGAAGAGGCGTGGACCGAGATCGCGGATCGGCTTGCTGAGCGTCCCGATTTCTACCGGGGCAGCCAAGCGACGGCCATCTTCGACGGCGTCTCTCCCGACGAGCTCGGTATGGAGCGCTTTCTCGAGACGGTCCGCGGGTACGGTATCACGCTCCGCGGCGTGCACGGGAGCGACGCGCTCGAGCCCGTCGCCGAGCGTCACGCGCTCACGTTCCTCGGCGAGCCGCCCCGGCCGACCGTCGCGAGCTTCGAACGCAAGCGGGCCGCGCGTGCCGGCAAGGTCGAGATTCCCGAGAAGGCGCGTTCGCTCGATGCCGATTTCGCGGGCGCTCGCGCCGATATCGCGAGCCGTCGCGCCCGCGGCGAACCGTCGGTCCCTCGCCCGGTTTTCGCGCCGGTTGCGAGCGTCCCGGCGCCCGCCGTCGTCGCGGTTCCGGCGCTGCCCGGCACCCTCTACCATCGCGGGACGCTGCGGGGCGGCCAAGCGCTCGCGCAGCTCGGGTCGATCGTCGTCGTCGGCGACGTGAATCCGGGCGCCGAGCTCGTGGCCACGGGCGATATCGTCGTCTTCGGTGCGCTGCGCGGCACGGCGCACGCCGGCGCGCAAGGCGACCTCGGCGCGCGGGTGTTCGCGCTCGAACTCGCGGCGACACAGTTGCGCATCGGGACGTTGATCGCGGCCGACGACGGCGTTCGCCGCAGCCGTGCGCGCGAACCGGAAGTGGCGTACGTCGAAGGCGATCGCATCGCGCTCGCACCGTACGCGAAGATTGGAGTCACACCATGAGCGGGCGTCGCATCGTCGTCACGAGTGGGAAAGGCGGCGTCGGAAAAACGACGACGACCGTCAACGTGGGTGCCGCTCTTGCCAAGCGCGGTCATCGCGTCGTGCTCGTCGATACGGATATCGGGCTCCGCAATCTCGATCTCGTGCTCGGCGTCGAGAAGCGGATCGTGTTCGACATCGTCGAGGTGATCGAAGGCCGCTGCCAGTTGCGGCAAGCGTTGATCAAGGACAAGCGTTTCGAATCGCTCTCGATGCTGCCCGCCGCGCAGACGCGCGAGAAAGAAGCGGTCACCGAAGAGCAGATGAAAGCGGTGATCGTCGAGCTCGCCGAGACCGCGGACTTCGTGTTGATCGATTGCCCGGCCGGCATCGAACATGGTTTCCGGAGCGCCGTCGCCGGCGCGTCGGAAGCGATCGTCGTGACCACACCCGAGGTGAGTGCGATTCGCGATGCGGATCGCGTCGTCGGCAAACTTCACGCGCTACGCATGCCGATGCGCGTCATCGTCAATCGCGTTCGCCCGGATATGGTGAGGTCGGGCGAGATGATGTCGGTCGACGACGTCTGCGACATCCTCTCGGCGGAATTGCTCGGCATCGTGCCGGACGACGAAGAAGTGATCGACACCACGAATCGCGGCGAGCCCATCGTCTTGGACGACAGCAAACGCTTGGCCACGATCTACGATAAGATCGCGCGCCGGCTCGGTGGCGAGCTGGTTCCGTTCTCGAACCTCGACGAGCCCGGTTTCTTTGGCCGCCTCAAGACGTTGTGGAAGGTGGGGTAACCCATGATGGAAGCGTTCGAACAACCCGCCGAATCGCCGGAGGCCGTGCGCCCGCTCGGCCGAGCGATCGTGATCACGAGCGGTAAGGGCGGCGTCGGAAAAACGACGACGACCGCAAACGTCGGAACCGCCCTCGCCGCGCGCGGCGCGAAGGTCGTGCTCGTGGATGCCGATGTCGGGCTCCGCAATCTCGATATCGTGCTCGGGCTCGAGAGCCGCGTGAAATTCCATCTGCTCGACGTTCTCGAAGAAAAAGCGACGCTCGACGAAGCGCTCATACGCGACAAGCGCAGCGAATCGCTGTATCTACTCGCCGCGGCGCAAACGCGCGAAAAGGAAGACGTCGATACCGGCCTCATGAAGGCGCTGGTCGAAACGCTCCGCGCGCGTTTCGATTACGTGCTTATCGATTGCCCGGCCGGCATCGAGATGGGGTTCAAGAACGCCGTCGCCGGCGCCCAGCACGCGATCATCGTTTGCACGCCGGAAGTCTCGGCCGTGCGCGATGCGGACCGCGTGGTCGGCCTCTTACCGAACGATTGGCGCCCGGAACTCATCGTGAATCGGTTGCGGCCGCTGCTCGTCAAAAAGGGAAAGATGCTGTCGGTCGACGATGTGAACGGCATCTTGCGTCTGCCGTTACTCGGCGTGATCGCGGACGAACCGAACGTGATCGTCGCAACGAATCGCGGCGAGCCGCTCGCACTCGATGCGCTTTCCGAAACCGGCGCTGCCTATCGCGCGATCGCCGCGAAGATCGCGGGCGAGGACGTTCCGGCACCCGAGGTGCGGCCCGCAAGCACGGGTATCTTCAGTAAACTGGGTTCGCTCTTCGGGAAGCGCGGTTGACGTGATCGATTTCTTCAACAAGTTCTTCCGGCCACTACCGCCGTCGGGAGCGACGGCGAAAGAGCGCTTGCGTCTCGTCTTGCTTTCCGATCATCTCTCGCTCGCGCCGGACGTCGTCGAATCGCTCAAGCGCGATCTGCTCGCCGTGATCTCGCGCTATGTGGAGATCGATCCGGCGCATGCCGACGTGACCTTCGAACGCCGCGACCACGACGTTGCGATGCTCGCGAGCATCCCGATCACGGGCGTTCGCCGCCCGGGGTACGACGAGTCCCCCGAACCGACGCCGCCACCCGCGCCGCGACCGGTGCGATACGACGCATCGTCTGCGTCGGCGCCCGCGTCGGGGGGCGTGGCCGTTGCGACGAAGGCACAAGCTCCGTCGGCTCCGGTGAGCATGGAGCTTCCGATGGCAGCCGAACCTGCCCCCGCGCCGCCGGTCGCTGTGGTTCCCTCGGGCTCCGATGAGACGCCACCGAAGAGTGCCGCGACCTCGGCCGCGCATCGCCGCCGTCGTCGCCGCCGCAAGGCGAACGCGGCCGCGAAGCGCAACGCGCAAGCGCAAGACGATCCACCGATGAACGCGTCCGCGCAAGCGTAAAGCGAGCGGAGCGGCGAACGACGCCGCGTGGAACGCCCCTGGTATGCGTCGTTCAACTGGGTGATGGTCGGCGCTGCGGTGCTGGTCTCGATGTTCGGCGTGCTCTGCATTCACTCGGCCGATCTGCACGATCCCGATGCATCGGGCGAATGGCGCAAACAGTTCGTCTACGTCGGCATCGGGCTGCTCGTGATGTCGATCTTCGCGTCGATCGATTATCACAAATGGCAGCGCTGGGCGTTCGGACTCTACATCGGCAATCTGTTGTTGCTCGGCCTCGTGATGGTGGGC
>Ga0116227_10009754_pt1 | contig 17230 bp, 12 predicted proteins | sample S1TSphgellanicum_FD_89693 | JGI IMG/M metagenome (GOLD analysis project Ga0116227, IMG submission 89693) | Host-associated microbial communities from peat moss isolated from Minnesota, USA - S1T2_Fb - Sphagnum magellanicum MG | ecosystem: Host-associated > Plants > Peat moss > Unclassified...
AGACGGTGGAACGGCTGATCCATTTCTGCGCCCGGCGCGCCTTCGATATCGAGGGCATGGGCGAGAAGACGATTGCGGAATTGCACGAAGCCGGGCTTATTCGCACGCCAGCCGATATTTTCGAGCTGCACCAGCATGAAGCCGCCATTGCCGCCCGCGAGGGTTTTGGTGCGCTATCGGCACGCAAGCTGATGCAGGGGATCGAGCAACGGCGCCGCATTTCGCTGGAACGGTTCATTTTTGCGCTCGGCATCCGCCGCATCGGCGAGACCAACGCCAAGCTTTTGGCGCGCCATTACGGCAGTTACGCCAATTGGCGCGAGCAGATGGAGAGGGCGGTTCTCATCGGCTCCGACGAGCGCCTGGCACTCAACAGCATCCTGCGAATTGGCGAGGCCATTGCCGAAGAGCTGATCGAGTTCTTCGGTGAACCCCGCAACATCGAGGCGCTCGATACGCTCGCCGCGAAACTCACCATCGCGGACGCCGTGGCGCCGGCCGTGGCGGACAGTCCGGTCGCTGGCAAGATCGTGGTTTTCACAGGCACGTTGCAAACCATGAGCCGCCCGGAGGCGAAAGCGCAGGCCGAACGTTTGGGTGCTCGGGTGACCGATACGGTATCCAAAAAAACCGATTTCGTGGTGATCGGCGCGGACGCAGGCTCCAAGGCCCGCCGTGCCGCCGAGTTGGGCGTGCGCACCTTGACCGAGGAAGAATGGTCAGCACTCATACGCGCGCCGTAGGGCGGAAAAGCGAAGCGCCTTCCGCCATAACCACGCCCACCACACGTTCGTCTTTGACGATTTGCGCCGATTCGGAGAGTTGGGTTGTGGCGGGAGGCGCTTCGCTTTTCCGCCCTACGATTTTTTTACGGCCACCCATTCACCAGATTAGCCGCATTCACTGACCCGATTCCGGTCGCAAAATCCCACCCCGTCGCGGTGCCATAAGCGAGCCCATACATGCTGTCGCTGGTAGAAAGCACGCCGTTGCGTCCGCTGGGGAGGTAGCAATTGTGGGTGCCGGTGCAATTCACATCCATGTCGCCGAGCGTCGTGTCATAGAAGATGCAGGTGCTGGCTGCGGACTTGCCTTTGGTGGAATTGCAGGTCGTGCTGCCGGCGGTGCCGTATTCGGTCTTGGCGAGCTTGTAATAGATCGGGGTCGGGTTGCCCTGGCGTGCGGCCTGTTTCTGGTTCACCAGCGCCTGGATGCCGGCCATGATCGGCGAGGCGAAGGAAGTGCCGCCGGCGCCTGACCAGTTGCTGGGCGCGCCCGTGCAGGAAGCGCCGCCGTCAGCGACATCAGAGTCGCAGAATACGTAGTAATGGCCCCACACGCCGTTGGCGGCGAACAGCGACACGTCGGGGATGTCGCGCACATTGTCGGAAGGGTTGCCGACCAGCGATTGCCAGGAGGGTTTGGCGTAGCCTTTGCAAGTGCCGCCGACCACGCCCTGGACCGAGGGTGTTCCGGTGGCGCAACCGCTCGGGCCGCCGCTGCCGCTGGCGGTTGACAGATACTCGGACTCGCCGCTGCTGCTGTTGCAGAATCCGGACGAGCCATAGCTGGTGCTGTAGCCGGACGCCTTCGCAATCAGCACGCTGGCGCAGGAATCGTTCCAGGGGATTTCCGGAATGTAGCTGAGCGCAGATGAGTACGTTGTGGAATTCTTGCTGCTCCAATACGTGCTCGAGGTTCCGGCATAGGTGTCGCCGAAATCCGTGCCGCCCACAGCCACGTTGTAAGGCGTGCTGGCAAAGCCGCTGACGCCGATGCCATGGGTTGCTTTCGTGGCATCCGCATCGCAGCTCGCCGCCCCCTCGTCGCCGGCCGAGACGAATACCGAGACGCCTTCGGCCGCCGCCTGCTCATAGACGCTGTTGAACGCGGCGTTGCCGGACGCGCCATTCTCCGCCTCGCACTCGCCGTAGCTGATGCTGACGACCGCGGGCGGGCTGCTGCTGTTGACCAGGTTCTGCAACGCGATCAGCCCGCCGAAATTCACCGACGTATCGGCGCAGGAAGCGAGTTCGATCGTCGCACTCGGTGCCGCAGCACTGGCCCATTCCGCATCGAGCGTCGCTTCGGATTCCGCGCCCGCGACCACGCCAGGATTGCTGCACGCATTGCCCGCGGCCGTCGGGTGCACTTGCGTGAATGTGCCGGCCGTGTAGCTGGAGAGGCCGAACGCGGAGCGGAAGCTGGTCCAGTCCGCGGTCTTATAGACATTGGTGTCTTCGATGACGACGATCGTCTGGCCCTGGCCGGAAATGCCGGCCTTGAACAAGGGATTGAGGTTATAGATCGTCGCGAGGTCGCCAGGCACCACCGCCTGATACGTCGAACCGCCGCTGCTGAACGTATAGGCCGGGCGAGGTTTGCTGTTGGCGTGCGGCCGGAAATCGTTGAGCGAAACGATACCGTGAATGATTCCCGCGAGTGCCGCCGGAATTTGCGGATCGCTCATGTTGGCGATATGCGAAGCACCATTGACGCTCAGATTGTGTATTTCGGAACCAAAACTTTCGCGCACCTGGCGGGCGGTGCCGGAAAAATCGATGACCATCAGGCTGGTGTGCACGGCGTTCACCGTAAAACCGTGGCTTTGCAGCCACCCGGTCACCTGCGCGATATCCTCCGCGGACGGCCCGTAATCGGCGCCGAGCTGCGCCGCAGTCAGCCAGTGGTGATAATTGGCCGAGCCCGGATCAGACAATTGTTCGAGCAACTGCCGCAGCGCCGCCTCGCTCGACGCCGGGCGGCGGAGCAGCAACTGCATGTGCTCCAGCGCCATATCGTCGGCAACCCGGCCGCGGTCATTCCGAAATACCGCCTCGGGGCGCGTGTTGCCGGAGAGCTTGACGGTGGTCCGCTCGTCGATCGGCTGCGTCACCAGGCGATCCTTCGCGTGGGCCGCCGACACGACGATGGCACTTACCAGCAATGCTGAACGCAGCCTCATGACACCGGGCCTCCGTTTGGTGATTTCGGGCACGGCATAACGATTCGGCACAAAAATAACAAGGAAGAAAGCACTTCTTTTTTGAAAAAAAGAAGCAAAAAACTTTTATCCATTTAGTGGTTAAGTTTTAGATTCTCGCCGGCGTAGGTGACCGCGATCGTCAGATCGTCGCTCGGATGGACGTAAAGGGTCGCGTGGTAGTCGGTGACCGCGGCGCTGAGCTTCTTCAGGCCGGGAACCTTGGGGAACAGCGTGCCGGTCTGGCCGGTGCCGCCGCCGACCTCGAGCTCCGCCTTGCCGGGAACCAGCGGCAGCAGCACGCCGCCATCCACGCCATAGCCGCCGCGGCTGGAGACGCCGGTCTCCACATAGGCGTGCACATTCCGCTTGAACTCGTCGAACGAATAGGCGGGCGATGGCCCCTGGGGCGTCACCGTCACCGTGCCCGACGGACCGCTCTGCGCAGGTGCTACGGCAAAGTTGAACGGATCGCCGGCGGAAGCCGCGAACATCGGCACCGACATATCGGTGGGTGCCGACGGCGCAGGCGCGGCCGCACACACGATAGCGCAGAGCGGCGCGCACAGAGCGGCATTTATGAGCAGGCGCACAACCGTACTCCTCTAACCATCTTCTGCGCCATAGCGCAGCTGACCCAGGCGCGGCAAGCTATGTCCCCAGGCGCCGTGCAAGTTCGTCAAAATCCGACACCACCATGTCGCAGTCGCGGGCCGGGCGGTGGTCGGCGGCGGTGCGGGCGGGTCCGTGCTCCTGTGGCCGGGGAACGAAGCAGGTGCGCAGGCCGCAGGCACGAGCCGCCGCCAGGTCGCTGACATGGGCTGCGACCAGGCATACCTCGGCCGGGCGCAGACCCAACATGTCCACGGTGCGCAGATAGGCCGCCGGCATCGGCTTGTAGGCTCCCACCACCTCGGCCCCCAGGATCGCATCCCAAGGCAGGCCGGCGCGCCTGGAGAGATCGATCATCAGCCGGACATTGGCGTTCGACAGAGTCGCCACGATGAAACGGGTTTTCAGGCGCTCCAGGCCTGCGACCACATCGGGCCATGGGTCCAGGCGGTGCCAGCACAGGTTGAGCTCATCGAGCACCTCTGCGGGGATGCCGGCCTGGCCGATGCCGAATTCGGCCAGAATGGCGTCCAGGTTCTCGCGATGCAGCACATCCAGCCGGGTGAACGGACGGCGGCCGGAGCGCACCTCCTCCATGGCAGGCGAATAGCGGCGCCGCCACGCATCGGCGAAGGCACCTGGGGACACGTCGCCGCGGCCAAACCGCGCCAGGAACGGCGCCGCCTCACGCGCCACGCCGCTGCGCCAGTCCACCACCGTGCCGAAGACGTCGAAGACCAGCGCGCGTATGTCAGCCGCATCCATACGTGCGGTGCCTCCGTAATAATAAGCCGGACATGCCATAACGCGCTTGTGTCGGCCCTTATAGTATGCTCGTATAGGTTGTGTGTTGAAATATTTTACGCTTTTAGCGATGTGTAGCGATGGGTTTGAAGACCGCACAATGCCGCAAGGTGATCCATATGTCTCTGGCAAATGTTACCTTGCCTTATATCGGCGACGCCATTCTGCCGGACGCAGGCTCGCGTCCTGCGGACCGCGCGCCGGTGCGGCCCCTCGCCGGCTGGCCGGGCCGGGCGGATCCCATGTCTGAGCCAATCCGCACATGGGACGGCGATGGTCCTGTCGCAGCCTGGATGGCACGCGCCCGCGCCAGCATGCTGTATGACCATGGTACGATCGGGCTGACCACAAGTCTGGCGGCCAGCGTCCTGCTGGTACTCATGGTGGCCAAGCCCGCCTCTGAGCGGGGCCTCGCCCTGTGGCTGGCCTGCATGGTGGCGGTGCTGGCGGTGCGTCTGGCTGATATTCTGTTATGGCACCCGGCACGGGTCGCTCAGGCCGAGGCCGGCGCCTGGGACGGCCGCGCGGAACTGGCCCGATTTGCCGCCGGGAGCGTGATAGCGGCCAGCCTCTGGGCTGTGTTCCCGCCGGTATTCTTCCCAGGCATGGACGGCATGGACCGCACCGCCGCCACGATCGTGCTCGCCGCGATCGCCGGCGGCGGCCCCGGCGTGTTGGCACCTTGCCTGCCGCTCGCCGTGTTCTATAGCGCCGCGCTCGTGCTGCCAGCATCGATCGTGTTCCTGCTGCTGCCAGGACGCGCCTATCTGATCCTGGGTACGATGGGGCTTGCCGGTTTCCCGGCGCTTTCGCTTGCCGCCCGCAACTGGCACAATTCCTTGATGCGCACCGCGCGGCTCAGCCGCACGAATCAGCTGCTGGTGGCCGAAACCGAGCGGCAGCGCAGCGAGACGGAGTGCGTCAACCGCGACCTGACCGCAGCCCAGGGGGCGCTGCACGAAGTCAATGCCTCGCTCGAACAGCGGATTGCCGAACGCACCGCCGAACTTGCCCGCGAGGTCGGCGAGCGGGAACGTTATGCCGGGGCGCTGGCCCGCCTGGCGTCAACCGATGCGCTGACCGAGCTGGCGAACCGCTCCGTCTTCATGGACCAGTTGGCCGATTTACTGACCGAGGCTGAGGCGGCCGGAACCTGCGTGGCCGTCCTGTTCATCGACCTGGACAAATTCAAGCAGGTCAATGATGTCCGGGGCCATGAGACCGGTGACCATGTGCTGCGCGCGGCGGCCCGGTTGCTGCGCCAGCATGCCGGCACGCGCGCGCGGGTCGCCCGTTGGGGCGGCGACGAATTCGTGCTCGCCATTCCGCAGGACACCACCTCCCCGACAGGCGCGTCGGACTCGGCACTGGCACTCGCCTGGAAACTGCGCCGCGCATTTGCGCTGCCGATCCAGGCCGGCATTGATATGCTGCGGATCGACGCGACCATCGGTATCGCACTCTATCCGCAGGATGCACGCACTCACGACGAGCTGATACGCGCATCCGATATGGCCATGTACGACGGCAAGAGGGAGGGCGGCGGCCGGGTAAAATTGTTCGACGCCGCCCTCGCGGCGGACGCGGCGGAGCGTCACATGCTCGAGCAGGCGCTGCGCGACGCCATCGACAATAAGGATCTGTCGCTGGTGTTTCAGCCCATCGTCTCCGCTGAGACCGGGCATTGCGAGGCGCTGGAGGCGTTGCTGCGCTGGGCGCACCCGGTGCTGGGGCCGATCAGCCCATCGGTGTTCATCCCGGTCGCGGAGCAATCCGGCCAGATCGGCACCATCGGCCGCTGGGTGCTGGCCGAAGCCTGCCGCGCCGCCGCCGCCTGGCCGGGCGATGCGCCGCCGGTGACGGTGAATGTGTCGGTGGAACAGGTGCTGTCGGGCACCTTGCTCGCGGATGTGAATGCGGCTTTGGCCGCCTCGGGCCTGCCGGTGCACCGGCTGCAGCTGGAAATTACCGAAAGCCTGTTCGTGACCGATCAGAAACGGGTCACCGCGGTCATCGCGGCCCTGCGCCGGGCCGGGGTGCGCATATTGATGGATGATTTCGGCTCCGGCTACTCGTCGCTGGCATGCCTGAGCAGCCTGCCTCTCGATGTCATCAAGATCGACAAGAGTTTTGTTCAGACGGCAAATCAGAATGGCAGCGCCTTCATCCAGGCGATTCTGCTGATTGCGCGTTCGCTGCGGCTGCAAGTCGTGGCCGAAGGGATTGAAACCGAGGCGCAGCGTGAGACGCTGCGCGCCATGGGCGTGGAAATGCTGCAGGGCTATCTGTTTGCACGGCCGATGCCGGAGAAGGCGATTGCCGGCTGGCTGGCAGGCGGCACACAACCGGCTGAAGCCTCGATCTGGCCTGACTGACGCTGAGGGGGAAACATTTTAGCGCCTTATCAGGGAAATGGCGAGACGCCGATGATATGCGCGTGGCCGCCGAGCATCAGCAGATAGGCCGCGAAGCCGGCGGCCGGGCGCCACAAGCCAATTTCCGCGGCGCGCAGCGTCGTGCGGCCTGCGGCAATGGCGGCGAATGGGATAACCGACGTGGTTGCGGCAAAGGACTCCCAGGCCAGGCCCAGCGAGCGGCGGCGTTTGGCGTCGATCGAGACCGTTCCGGCGATGGCGACGACTGCAAGAGATGAAAAAAACACCCCCGATGCGACATCGCCGTTGCCGATAAGATGTACGATGGCCCACAGCGCCACGCCGACCAGAAACGGATGCCTGGTGATACGCACAATTCCGGCCGGTGCTGTCGCCACCAAGCCCTCCTGCGCCACCGACGTCGGATTGGGCGTGGTCAGGCCGATGACGACGAGCAGAAAGGCCGGCAGCATCAGCAGAATGGCGACAGGTTTCCACCATGCCAGCGGGCCCCAGGTCGGCCGGTAGGCAGCAGCATTGTAGGCCGACACCAGCCAGACCATGGCCGCGACCGATGCCACCGAGAACACCACCATATAGATGCGCAACCCAAGCCGGGCCACGGCGGCGTCGCGCAGTCTGGTGCCGGAGATTCCCAGATGCATGGCGATGAAGAACGCGGCAGCCAGGGCGAGCGATGTCATGGCGCATGATGTGCGCACCCCCAACCATACCGCAAGGCAAGCAATGCCTACGAACCGTTGGTCAGGCTCTCAGGCAACGGCCTTGGCAGCGGGTGACCCCATAGCCATGCCGATCATCTGCCCGGTTGCTTCATCGCACCCCAGACGCGACACCAGATCGAGCTGGGCTTCTGTATCCACGCCGCTTGCAATGACCGCAATCCCCAGCCGGTGCCCCACCTCGATCACCACTTCGAGCATGATTGAACGGCCTGGGTCGCTGCGGGCATCGGTTGCAAGTGCGGCGGCGATCTTGATCCGGTCGAACGGAAACCTGCGCAGCATATGAACAATCGACTCGGACCCTGATCCTACGCCGGCGACGGTGAATTGGACCCCGATGTCCTTGAGCCTGGATAAATCCGCAAGCTCGAACGTCTCGTCAGTGAGCGTCGTCCCATCGATCTCGAGATCGAGCCGGCCGGGCCTGAGCTTGCTCTGCTTGAGAATCTCTTCGATCTGCGGCGCCAGGCCGGTGCGTAACTGCAACGCGGAGAGTTTGACCGAGACGCGCAATTCATCGTCCCAGACAGCGGCATCGCCGCACGCGCGTTGCAGCATCCACTGCCCCGTCTGCCCCATGAGGCCCATGTAGCCCAGGATGGGGATGAAGACCGATGGCGCGACGATGCCACGCCTGGGGTGCTGCCATTGCAGCCGGGCTTCGAACCCGGCCGCGGCACCGCTCGCCAGCCGAACCACGGGATGATAATCGAGCCCGATGCCTTGGCCGGTTCCGAAGGCGGTGCGCACCTCGGTCTCCAGTTCCCGCCGTGCCCGTGTGATGTCGTGCAGAGCGGGCGAAAAAACCCTGGCGGTGGATTTGCCTTGGGTTTTCGCCTCATAGAGGGCGAGATCAGCCTGCGAGACGGCGCTATCCGCGGTCATCGGCACTCCGGCGCCCACGGCGATACCGACACTGGCGCCGACCCTGGCCGTGCCTCCCTCGGGTAACTCGCAGGGATGGCGAATGGAGGCAATGATGCGTTCCGCGATAGATAAGGCATATCGCTCATCTGCACGCAGCAGTATCACGCCGAACTCGTCGCCGCCGAGCCGTGCCACAATGTCCTCGGACCTGACGGCATCGCGAATCCGCGCGGCGGCCTGCATCAGCACGGCATCGCCGGCCGGATGGCCATAAGTATCATTGACGGATTTGAAGCCGTCGAGATCAATCAGCAATACGGACAGGCCGCGCTGACGCTGATCCGCCAGCAGGCGTTCGAGCTGCGTTGTAAAAACCCGGCGATTCGCAAGGTTGGTCAGCGGATCCTGCGATGCCAGCTTGGTAACTTCCTCCTCCTTGCGGCGGCGCTCGGTAATATCCTCGAAGGTCGAAACCCACGATCCATCCTCCATGGTCCGGTATGACATGGCAATGAGCCGGGCGTGTCCGGAGGCAAGGCTATTGAAGGCCTCCAGCCTTTCCCCGATCAGGGAGGCGTGATGGCCGTAGGAGACATCCCCCTCCTCTGCGACAATCTCCAGCGCGCACGCCCCGAGTGCCGCGACATGGTCGATAAAATCAACGAATTTGATACCGACAATGTCGCTTGATTCGTCATAGCCGAACATCTCACGGAAGCTTCGGTTGGCGAGGAGGATTGCTTCCGTCGTATCGAAGACGCACAGCCCATGCGTCATATTCGCCAGTGCGATATCGAGCGTGCTCGTGACCTTCCTCAGCCGCTCCATATCGGCTTTCTGTTCGGTGATGTCGCGGGTGACCTTGGCAAAGCCGATGGCCTGCCCGTCATCATCTTTGATCAGGTCGATGACGACATGGGCCCAGAGGCGGCTGCCATCGCGGCGGACGCGCCACCCTTCGGCCCCAAATCGCCCCATCTCGCGCGCAATGCGCAACCCCTCGGCCGGCAATCCCGCCGCCTGGTCCTCGGCGGTGTAGAAGCATGAAAAATGCCGGCCCACGATCTCCGCGGCCTTGTACCCCTTGGCGCGCTCGGCACCCGTGTTCCAGTTTGTTACCGTGCCATCCAGGTCCAGCATATAGACCGCATAATCCGTAATGCTGTGCACCAGGTGGCGGAAGCGACGTTCGCTGTCCAGAAGCTGCCGCTCGATGCGGGCGGCTTCGGTACGGTCGCGGGTAATCTTGGCAAAGCCGATCGGCTGGCCGTCATCGCCGCGGATCAGGTCGATGACAACATGGGCCCAGAAGCGGCTGCCGTCTTTGCGGACGCGCCAGCCCTCGTCCTCGAACCGGCCCGCTTGCCGCGCGATATCCAGCGCCCTGGCCGGCAATCCGCAAGCCCGGTCCTCTTCGGTGTAGAAGCACGAAAAATGCCGCCCGACGATCTCCGCGGCCCTATATCCCTTGCCGCGCTCGGCCCCCACGTTCCAGGTCACGACTATGCCCTCGAGACTGAGCATATAGATGGCGTAGTCGGCTATACCCCGCACCAGGCATCGAAAGCAGTGTTCGTCCAGCATGGCCTGGGCTTGCGGGGTAGCCGCAGGCGTGCCTGATCGTGAAAGCTCCGTGCTTCTCCCGGTCATCTGCCTGTCACCATCCATGCAGAGTCGGCGTAACCAAAATTAGTTAAGCACTCCTGAGTGTTTCAGCCGCGGGCAACCCTGGTTTTCGCCCGGCGCAAATTCCCAACGGTTACCTGTTTCCGACCATGATAGGCAGCAGAGAAGAAGTTTTTCTTGAAAAAGCCAAAGAACTTTTACAAATTATGCTGCGTGTATTGTTCAATCTGAGTTGCTTATTTGCAAAAGTTTTTTTGCTTCTTTTTTTCAAAAAAGAAGGCCTGGCTTCCTTGCCTAGCGTCGAGAGGCGTTCCGGACCTTGCAGACCCCTGTTGACGACCGCGAAAAACGGGCGCTACCGCGCCGCGATCGTCAACGGATTACCTGCGCAGATTAACGCAGATTAAAGAAATCAATGAATGGACGACATGTGTAGGCGATCCGCTTTCTTTTAATCTGCGTTAATCTGCGGATTAATATTCTTCCTTCACGTCCGGGCCAGGTGTTCTGCGCTTGAGCTGAGCAGGTATTTTTTCAAGAAAGAGTAGCTTGGACGGGCTGCGCATTGCTGATGCCTCGGGGTTTCCGACGATTCCATCGGGCAGCACACGAGCCGTCAGTCATGGTTGGCGAACGTGCGGCGGATTTTGTACTTGGGACGAGCTTGCCGTAATCCTAAGCGCGCCATTGAATGAGCCGGCGCATGGCTTCACGCATGTCTGATTCGGAACCGCAATAGCTGAACCGCACAAAGCCATGCCCCCGCAACGCATCGAAATCAGCACCCGGTGCGGCCGCCACACCGATTTCGTCGAGCATGCGCGCACAAAATGCGACGCTGTCGGCGGTTTGGTCCGAGACATCGGCAAACACGTAGAACGCGCCTTCGGCCGGCGAGAGTTTGCTGAAGCCGGCCTGCGGCAGGGCGCTGAGCACATGCGCGCGGGAGGCGCGGTAGCGCGCCACATTGCCCAGCAGCTCGTCGTGGCAATCGAATGCGGCCTCGGCCGCCACCTGGCTGACGTGCGGCGGCGAGATGAAGAAATTCTGTGCCAGACATTCCGCCGGCCGCAGCAGATCCTCCGGCAGCACCATCCAGCCGATGCGCCAGCCGGTCATGCCGAAATATTTCGAAAAACTGTTGATCACGATGGCGCCGTCGAACTGCGCCGCGGATGTGATGGGACTATCGTAGGTCAGCCCATGATAAATCTCGTCCGAAATCAGCCGCACCCCGCGCGCGCGGCACCAGGTGGCGATTCGCAGGAACTCGTCGGGATGCAGCATGGTGCCGGCGGGGTTGCAGGGACTCGCCACGATCAGCCCGTCCGGCGGCGGATCCAGCGCATCGAGCAGGGCGACCGTCGGCTGGAACCGGTCCGCCTCCGCCGCCTGCAACACCACCGGTGTCAGGCCGAGCGCATGCAAGATGTTGACGTAGGGCGGGTAATAGGGGGCGGCGAGGGCCACGCGGTCGCCCGGATCGAAAGCCGACAGGAACGCCAGGGGGAAGCCGCCCGAAGCACCCGTCGTCACCGCAATGCGCGACGGCGGCACATCGAGCCTGTACCAGTCGGCGTAATGCTGCGATATTTTGGCGCGCAGCGAGGGATTGCCCAAAGCCTCGGTGTAGCCGAGCGGCTTTCCTGCGGTGAACGCCGCTTGCACGGCACGCAGCGCACCCGCCGGCGCGCCGGTGGAGGGCTGGCCGACCTCCATGTGGATGACGTGCGGCGCGCCGGGCGGCAGCGACGCCTGCCTGGCGTTCGCAGCGGCGATCACGTCCATGACCATGAACGGCGGGGCGGAGGCGTTACGGCCGATCTTCAGCATAAGGAAGAAAGCCTTCTTTTTTGAAAAAAAGAAGCAAAAAACTTTTATTCATTGGGCCGAGCAATACGACTGGCACAGGTGCAAACATCCAAAAGTTTTTTGGTTCTTTTTTTCAAAAAAGAACATCAATACCCACCGACCGCGAGCCCGGCTCCCCGCGGATCGGCTGACCATTTGCACGACGCCTCATTACCCGGAAGATAACCGGGGCACCCGATCGCGTTATCCCGCCCCGGATCAGGCACCGGATTGCGCGGCGGCAATTCCCCCGCCATGGCCTGAACCAGCCCGGCCGCGCCCGCCAGCGCCGCCCGGTTCTGGCCCGACGCACCGACGGCGGCACGGAAAGCGTCATGCGCCCCATTCCAGGCGACGGCGGCGACCAGCAGCGGCTCCGGTTTGGCGGCCGGCGAGGCGCCCAGCACGATGCCGGTGCCTGGCGCGATGCGGCCGGTGCCGAACAGATTATCCATGGTCAGCGCGCAGGCCACCGCGCCGCCCTTGCGGTCAACCACGACGAAACTGGTCGAGGCCGGCAGTGCGGGCAGCACCGGCACGGTGCGCGCCGCGGCGGCCGCGGCCAGCGCATGCTGCTCGGCGCCGGCGGAATCGCCCTGATTGCCCAGCAGCACCTGGAACGCGGCGGCCGCGGCCAGGCCGCCATCGGTCGGCGGCGGCAGGAACGCCGCCTGGTCCGGCCCCGCCGCCACCACCAGCGGCTCGGCCAGCGTCGCGCGCGAATCCCGTAAATCGTTCAGCCCGATCGGGCCGCCGGCGAGCGGCGTGCTTTCGACCAGCTTTTGCGCCAGCAAGCCCTGATACATGTCGCCGACACCCACGTAGCGGATCTGGGTGAGCGTCTGCGCGAGGCCGGGCTGGATGATCTGGTCGCCCTCGCCCAGCAGCTTGCCGCCTGGCGCGAAGACGGCGGCGGCCTCCGGATCGCCGGCCAGCGGGCCGCCCACGACCGCCAGATCGGCGGCCAGCGCGCGCGACACCGCGAACCCGTCGCGCGCCACCTGCTGGGCCGGGGCCACCATCGACTCGAACGGCTGGGTGCCATAGCGCGCGCTCAGCAGATAGAGGCCGCGCGCCAGCATCGGCACAGAGGCCGGCCGGTCGCCGCCGCCGAGAGTCGATGGGCGCGGCATGAAAATGATCGCCTCGGGCGTGCCGCCGTGCGGCGATTTGCTCCCCGGCCGGTAGGCGATGCAGGCGCCGCCGGCGCCGAGCGACGCGCGCGACGGCAGCGTGACGGACAGCATCAGGCCGAGCGTGACCGCCGCGTCGGCCGCATTGCCGCCGATGGCGAGGATTTCACGGGCCGCCAGTGCCGCACGCGGCTCGTCGGCCGCGACGGCGCCGATGAATCCCGTCAGATGGTCGCCGTATTTCGGCTCGCTGCCCAGGACTGTCTTGCGGACCGCCTGAACCGCACCGCATCCGCTCAAGGCCAGCGATAATACCACTGCGAGACCCTGGCGCGCCCGCATGCTCAATCCGTTGTCTTCGGCCAAAATCATCACCCCGCAAGGCTGGCTGGATTAGACGGCTTCACCGATGCGGGCAACTGGCCAACGTCTGGCGGCGAATGCTATGCGACCCCCACAGCAAAAAGGTCCGGCTTCATGCGCATAATTCTGGCTCTTCTCCTCGGGGCATGTCTGACCGGCAGCGCCGCCCGTGCCGCGGATCCGGCGCCTGCCTTCACGCCCGCCCAGCGGGATGCCATCGTGACCATTCTGCGCCGGGCGCTGACCTCCGACCCGAGCATCCTGCGCGACGCCATCGGCGCGCTGCAGGCCGACGAGGAGGCGCAGGAGAAAACCCGCATCCGCGCGCTGGCGGCCGACAAGAACGACCCGATTGCCGGCAACCCGGTCGGCGATGTGACCGTGGTCGAATTTTATGACCCGCGCTGCCCGTACTGCCGCAGCATGCACCAGACGGTCGAAAATCTGCTCGCCCAGGACCACGGCATCCGCCTGGTATTCAAGGATATCCCGGTGCTCGGCCCGGCGAGCGAACTTTCGACCCGCGCCATCCTCGCCGCCCGCAACCAGGGCGGGTATCTGAAAATGCAGGCAGCGCTGATGGGCGACCCGGCCAAGCCGACGCTGGAGAGCATACGCAAGACCGCCGCCGGCCTCGGCCTGGACGCGAACAGGCTCGCGGCCGACATGGATTCGTCCGCCTTGCGCGCGCAGATCGATGCGAACCTGCACCTGGCCCATCAGCTGCACGTGCAGGGCACACCGGTGTTTTTTATCGGCGACCAGGTGATCCCAGGCGCGGTGGATCAGGCGGAGCTCGAGGCGGCGGTGGTCGAAGCCCGCAAACATCCGACCTGAGCGGCGGCGGGGCCCGCATTCCGCTGCGCTGCATGCGGGCTACGGGGCTAATGGACTTCCACCTGGACTTCCCGGACTTTGACGGACGCATCCTGACGCACGGCCTGCTCCACCTGGCCGGGGTCGGCGCCGTCGGCGACGATGGCGGCCGCGACATCGCGGCCTGATACGGCGGCGGCGCCCTCGGCGGCGGCCTGCTCGGCCGGGCCGCCGGATGGCGGCACCAGGGTGGTGACGGTAAAAATCACGTCAGGCTTGCGGGCGCGCGCCATCGCGACCGCGGTGGCCAGCGCCTCGCGGTAGGGTGGATCGGGCTGGTCATAGCGTATCGTCACCAGCGCCGGCACCGCGGGCGCCGCGCGGGGCGCCGGACCTGCAGGCAGGCTGGGCCTGTCGCCGGCGTGTTCGTTGAAATCGCGCTGGTCCACCAGATGGCAGGCAGCCAGTGCGCAGAGCGGCAGCAGGATCACGGTTCGCATGGCCCCAGGCTACAGGGCGCGACGCCGGCGGCAAGCCCGTGCTAGGCACTTTGCCGTGGATGCATTCACTCACCGATTCGAGTCCCCGGCCGCGGCGGACGGGGCAGACCTCCCGACCGCCTGGCTGCGCGGGCATGCCGCCGGTCATGCCGCCGACATGGGCTCGCCCTGTGCATCGCTGGCGGCGGCGGCGGCGATTCTGCTCTCGCGCCATCTGCGCTTCGATGCCGCCGACCCGCATTGGCCGGACAGGGACCGGATCATCGCCTCGCCGGCGCTGCGGCCGCTGATGACGGCGGCGGCCGAGCTTGCCGGTGCGCATGAAGAGTTTGCGGTCATCGTGCCGGACCCGCCGGGCCAGTCGCTGGGTGCGGCGCTGGGCATCGCCATGGCCGAGCGCACGCTCGCCGCGCGCTTCGGCCGGTCGCTGGTGGATCACCGCACCTGGGTGTTCGCAACGCCTGCCGACCTGGCGACCGGCCTGGCGCAGGAGGCGGCCGCCGCGGCCGCGGCGCTGCGGCTCGGGCGCCTGACCGTGCTCGCCGCCTTCCCCGACTGCGCGCCGTGCCCGCCGGCTTTCGCCGCCCACTGGACGCTGCGCCGGACTGACGCCGGCGACGAGGCGGCCTTGCAGGCGGCCCTTTCGGCCGCGCTGCGGTCACAGAAACCGACTCTGATCGCCTGCGTCGGCCAGCCCCCGGCGGATGCGGACGTTCGCGATCCCCCCGCGGCGCCGGCGCTGGGCGGCCGTGGTGCCGCGGCCAGGCGGGCGTGGCTGCGGCGCCTGGCCCGCCATAGCGCGCGCGAGGAATTCGACCGCACCCTGGATGCGAGGCTGCCCGCCAACTGGCACAAAGTCTTCTCCGACCCTGGGCCGCTGCTGGTGCCGGGGCAAAGCTGCACCTCGCCCGCCGCTGCGAGCCGCCAGGCTTTTGGCAAACTCGCGACCCTGCTCCCTGAGCTGGTGTGCCTGCCGGCAGACGGCGCCAGCGCGGCGCTCTGGCAGACCCATGTGCAGGCCATGGCCTGTGCGGCCGGCGGCATGGCCCGGCATGGTGGCATCATTCCCGTGGCGCATACGAACCTGTGCAACGTCGAAAACCTGGTTCCGGCGCTGCGCACGGCGGCGCTTGCCGGCCTGCGTGTCATCTATTTCGTCAGCGAACCCGCTGACCCTTGCCCCACGGCCGGCCAGCGCGCCGGACTGCGGGCCATGCGCAACCTGTTCGTCTTCCGCCCCGCCGACGCCTCGGAAACGCTGGAATGTGCCGAACTGGCGCTGCGCCGCACCCATGGCCCGAGCGTCGTGTTTCTCTCCGACGCCGCCTGCGCGCCGCTATCCGACCGGCCCACGCGCACGCGCTGCGTCCATGGCGGGTTTCTGGTCACCGAGCCTGTCAAAAAGCGTGACGCCACGCTGATTGCCAGCGGGGCCGAGCTGCCGGTCGCGTTGCGCGCCCACGAGCAACTGCGCAAAGCCGGCGTCGCCACCGCCGTGGTGTCACTCCCGTGCTGGGAACTGTTCGCCAATCAGGAACCGGCCTGGCGCGACCAGGTACTTGGCACCGCCCCACGCATCGGCGTGGAAGCGGGCAGCGGGTTTGGCTGGGAACGCTGGCTTGGTGCCACGGGGGTTTTTGTGGGCTCGGACGCCGGCGCGATTACGGAGGCCAAAATCGTTGCGGCAGTGATCAGCGCCGCAGGGTGGACGAAGTCCACCAAACAGCCTCCCCACCGGCGCAAGACCGGAGCATGAACGCCCCGCGATAATCGCAGCTCATCACCTGCGCAGTGTTCCGGGTTGGGCGCCCGAAGGTGGATTTTATCAACCCTACGTTATGGTGACACCTTTCCAGAAGGCGACTCGGCCGCGGATTTCGGCGGCGGCCGGCTTCGGCTCCGGGTAATACCAGACGGCGTTCGGGTTCTCCTTGCCGTCCACCGCCAGCGAATAATAGCGCGCCGTGCCCTTCCAGCCGCAGACAGAGGTGTGCGAACTCTCCCGCACATAGGCGCGGTTGAGTGCCTCGGCCGGAAAGTAGGCGTTGCCCTCGACGGTGACGATGTCGTCGCTTTCGGCGACGACATGGCCATTCCAGCTTGCTTTCATTCGATCGTCTCGGGCTCGCGCTCGGCCGAGCCTTCGCCGCCATCCTCGGCGCCGGGGATCACCGGCACCTCCGCTTCGGTGAATTCGAAATCCAGCTTGCCGTCCTTCATCGTCACTTTTACGGCGCCGCCGCGGGCCAGCTTGCCGAACAGGAGTTCTTCGGCCAGCGGCTTCTTGATATATTCCTGGATGACGCGCGCCAGCGGGCGGGCGCCATACAGGCGGTCGTAGCCGCGCTCGGCCAGCCATTCCTTGGCCGACGAGGAGAGTTCGATCGTCACGTTGCGGTCGGCCAACTGGGCTTCGAGCTGCATGACGAATTTTTCCACCACACGGCCGACGATCTCTTCGGTGAGACCGGCAAAAGTGATGGTCGCGTCCAGACGGTTGCGGAATTCCGGCGTGAACAGACGCTTGATCGCCTCGTCATCCTCGCCTTCGCGC
>Ga0116227_10009756_pt1 | contig 17228 bp, 13 predicted proteins | sample S1TSphgellanicum_FD_89693 | JGI IMG/M metagenome (GOLD analysis project Ga0116227, IMG submission 89693) | Host-associated microbial communities from peat moss isolated from Minnesota, USA - S1T2_Fb - Sphagnum magellanicum MG | ecosystem: Host-associated > Plants > Peat moss > Unclassified...
CGTGGTCGGCAACGCGCACAAGAAACACGTGAAGCTCACCTTTGCCAACGGGGCGCACATCGCAGATCCCGATAAGATTTTCAACAACGGCCTCGAAGGCAACAAGTGGCGCTCGATCGATTACTTCGAGGGCGATAAGGTGAACGGCCCCGGCCTGACGGCTCTAATCCGTGCAGCCATCGCCTACAATCAAAGTAAATTGAAGAAGAAAACTCCAGCAGCTAGCAAAGCGAAAGCGCCGGCAGCTAGCAAAGCGAAAGCGCCGGCAGCTCGCAAAGCAGCAACGTCCCCAGCTAGCAAAGCGAACGCGCCCGTAGCTCGGAAAGCGAAGGCATAGCCGCTCGATTTATTTCTCGCGCAAGTCCGTCACCCGGCGGGCTTTACCTTGCGAGGGTTCGAGCGTGTGCGCGGGAACGATTTCGATGTTGGCGCTCACGCCGACGTAGCTCTTGATCAGGTGCCGTAACTGCTTCGCGCAGTCAGCCGAGTCCGCGGTTGCGTCGACCACCGCGACCTGGACGGCCAGTTCGTCGAGCGCGCCGGTGCGGGTCACGCGAATGCGGTAATCGGGCGCGAGCCGCGAATCGCGCAGCACCAGTTCTTCGATCTGCGTCGGGAACACGTTGACGCCGCGGATGATCAGCATGTCGTCCGAGCGGCCGGTGATCTTCTCGATGCGCCGCATCGTGCGGGCCGTACCGGGCAGCAGGCGCGTGAGGTCGCGCGTGCGATAGCGCACGATCGGCATCGCCTCTTTGGTGAGCGACGTGAAGACCAGTTCGCCCACCTCGCCGTCGGGTAGCACGGCGCCGGTTTCGGGGTCGATGATCTCGGGATAGAAGTGGTCCTCCCACACGTGCAGGCCGTCCTTGGTCTCGAGGCATTCCTGCGCGACGCCGGGACCCATCAGTTCGGAGAGCCCGTAGATGTCGACGGCGTCGAGACCGGCACGCGACTCCAGCCGCGCCCGCATGACTTCGGTCCACGGTTCGGCGCCGAAGATGCCGATGCGCAGGCTGGTCGCGCGCGGATCCAGCCCTTGGCGTTCCATCTCGTCGATCAGCGCGAGCATGTAGCTCGGCGTCACCATGATGATCGCCGGCTGAAAATCGCTAATGAGCTGGATCTGTTTCTCGGTCTGCCCGCCCGACATCGGCACGACGGTGCAGCCCAGACGTTCGGCGCCGTAGTGCGCGCCGAGGCCGCCGGTGAACAGCCCATACCCGTAAGCGACGTGGACGAGATCGCCGGGCCGCGCACCGGCGGCCCGCATCGAGCGCGCCACGAGGTCGGCCCACGTGTCGATATCGCTCTTCGTGTACCCGACGACGGTGGGTTTCCCGGTCGTCCCGCTCGAGGCGTGAATCCGCGCGATCCGCTCGCGCGGAACCGCGAACAAGCCGAACGGATAGTTCTCGCGAAAGACCGCTTTGGTCGTGAACGGAAATTTCGCGAGGTCAGAGAGCTCGCGCAAGTCGTCCGGATGGACGCCGGCGGCGCCGAAGCTCTGGCGGAAGTGCGGCACGTTATCGTACGCGTGGCGCAGCGACCACTTGAGGCGCTCGAGCTGCAGCGCCGCGAGTTCGTCGCGGCTCGCGGTCTCGATGGGATCGAGGGTTGCCGAGGTGACCGTCGTTCTCATGGGGCCTCCAACAAGACGGCGATGCCCTGGCCAACGCCGATGCACATCGTGCACACGGCGTTGCGCAGGCCATGGATTTGCATTTGAACAGAGGCGCTAAGCGCCAGGCGCGCGCCGCTCATGCCCAGCGGATGGCCGAGCGCGATCGCGCCGCCGTTGGGGTTGACGTGCTCCGCGTCGTCGGGCAACCCGAGTTCGCGCAACACCGCGAGCGACTGGGCCGCGAAGGCCTCGTTGAGCTCGATCAGCTCGATATCGGTTAGCGCCACGCCGGCACGGGAGAGCAGGGCGCGCACGGCTGGGACCGGACCCATGCCCATGATGCGCGGCGGCACGCCGGCGGTCGCGGCCGTAACGATGCGCGCGCGGGGCGTCAGGCCGTACTTCGCGACGGCGGCTTTCGAGGCGACGATCAGCGCGGCCGCGCCGTCGTTAACGCCTGACGAGTTTCCCGCGGTCACGCTGCCGCCGGCGCGAAACGGCGTCGGCAGCGAGGCCAAACCTTCGAGCGTCGTGTCGGGCCGCGGCTGCTCGTCGGTGGCGACCGACACCGGCGGCGCCTTCTTGGATTTCGTCACGGGCACGGCGACGATCTCGAGCGCGTGGCGTCCTGAGGCGGCGGCGGCCGCCGCCCGCTGCTGCGAGCGCAACGCGAACGCGTCCTGGTCGGCCCGCGACACGCCGTAATCGGCGGCCACGTTCTCGGCCGTCTCCGGCATGCTATCGACGCCGAAGCCGGCCTTCATTGCCGGATTGATGAAGCGCCAGCCGATCGTCGTGTCGTAGACCGCGTTCTCGCGCGCGAAGGCGCTCGCGGCCTTAGGCATCACGAACGGCGCGCGCGTCATGCTCTCCACGCCGCCCGCGAGGCAGAGGTCCGCGTCGCCGGTGCGCACCGCGCGCGCGGCGCTGGCCACGGCGTCGAGGCCCGACCCGCACAGGCGGTTGATCGTCGCAGCCGGCGTGCGCTCGGGCAGACCGGCCAGCAGAACCGCCATCCGGCCGACGTTCCGATTGTCTTCGCCGGCCTGGTTCGCGCAGCCGAAGAACACGTCGTCGACGGCCTCCCAGTCGACGCCCGGATTGCGTTCCACGAGCGCCCGCAGCACGTGGGCGCCGAGGTCGTCGGGCCGGACGGATGCCAGCGCCCCGCCGAACTTACCGATCGGCGTCCGAACACCGTCGCAGAGATACGCTTCGCTCAAACCGTTCGCTCCTAAACTTCAGCCTTCGTGATCGCTGATGGCCGCACGGGTTCCTGGCGGCATCGTTCGCATCCGGCACTTCAGCCGTGGTCGTCGACGTTGACGCCTACTGTATCGGTAACGGGATAACTCTGACACATCAGGACGTAGCCGCGGGCGATCTCGTAATCCTCGAGCGCGTAGTGGACGTCCATATCGACCTCGCCTTCCACCAGCAGCACGCGGCACGTCGAGCACACGCCGCCCTTGCACGAATACGGCAAGTCGACGCCCTGGCGCAAGCCGGCATCGAGTACCGTCTCCGTGCCCCGTTCGATGTCGAAGGCGTAACGCCGCCCGTCGACGATGGCATAGGCCCGGCACGCGCCGCCCGCGCCCTCGGCCGGGCGCGGCGCCGGCCGCGAGCCCGTGCGCGGCGCGGCCAGGAAGAGCTCGGTCTTCACGTCGGCGGGATCGAGGCCGTGAGCCGCCAGGGACGCCGCCACGGCCTCCATCATCTCTTCGGGCCCGCACACGAACGCGGTGTCCACGCTCGCGGCGTCGATCCAGCCCTCCAAGAGCGCGTCGCACTTGGCGCGATCGATGCGGCCGCTGAAGAGCTCGACGTCCTGCGGCTCGCGGCTCATGATGAAGATCAAGACCAAGCGCCCGAGATGGCGATCCTTGAGGTCTTGAAGTTCCTCGCGAAACATCACGCTCGACGACGCGCGATTGCCATACACCAGCGTGAAGCTGCTCTTGGGTTCGCGGGCCAGGGTCGTCTTGACGATCGAGAGCATCGGCGTGATGCCGCTGCCCGCCGCGAACCCGAGGTAATGCTTTTCGTTCGCCGGATCGAGCGGCACGTGGAAGCGTCCATCGGGCGGCGCGACCTCGACGGCGGCACCGGGCACGAGGGCAGCGTGGGCCCAATTCGAAAACCGCCCGCCGGCCACGCGCTTGATCGCCACGCGCAATTCGTCGTCGTGGGGGGCGGCGCAAATCGAATACGAGCGGCGCACCTCTTCGCCATCGATCTGGGCGCGAAGCGTCAAGAACTGGCCCTGCGTGAAGCGGAAGCGGTCGCGCAGCTCGGGCGGGACGTCGAACGTGACCGCGAGCGAGTCGCGGGTCGGGTGCGTGACCCGCGCGACCGTCAAGGTGTGAAAGCCGCCGCGCGCGGTGGTCAGCGGCTCAGTGGCACTTGAAATGATCGAAGGGCTCCCGGCAGGCTTTGCAACGATAGAGTGCTTTACAGGGGGTCGACCCGAACCAGCTAATCGTCTCGACGTCGAGCGACGCGCAGCGCGGGCAGGCGACGGCGGCTTCCCGGTCGGGCGGCGCGATGCCGTATGCGCGCAACTTCTCGCGGCCGGCGAGTGAAAGCCAGTCCGTCGTCCAGGGCGGCGCGAGGCGCACGTCGAGCGAAACCCGCTCCACGCCATGCTCGCGCAGCGCCGCCTCGATGTCGCGCTCGATCACGCGTGAGGCGGGACAACCGGAATACGTCGGCGTGATCGTTACCTTCAACGTGCTGCCGCCGTCGCCGGGCACCCACGCGACGTCGCGCACGATGCCCAGATCGACAACCGAGATCACCGGGATCTCCGGATCGGGGACCGCATCGAGCCACGTCCAGACTTCCGCCGCCGTCGCCGCCATTATCCGGGTTCCACCGTCGCGGCCATCACCAGCGCTCGGCCGGGATCGCGCGCGGTACGGACTGCATCTCGGCGAGCAAATAACTCAAGTGCTCGGAGTGGCGGCCGCGCCGGCCGCCGGCATGCATCCAGCCGTCTTTTGGCTGGGCGAGCGTCGCTTCAACGAGTACGGCGCCCACGCGCGCCGACCACGCGGCGTGGAGGGTTTCGAGTTCGCAGCATTCGCCACGCGCGGCCAGTTCGCGCTCCACGTCGTCGGAGCGAAAGAGTTCGCCCGTGTACGGCCACAGATCGTCGAGGGCGGCCTGCATCAAGGCGTGGCTCTGCTCGGTGCCGTCGCCCAGCCGAATCACCCAATCGCCGCTGCGTTGCAGGTGATAGGTTACCTCGCGTTCGGCCTTCCGTGCGATCGCGGAGATCCGTTCGTCCCGCGACGACGCGAGCGCCCGCAGCAACTCGACATGCCACGCGTCGAAGAGAAACTGACGCGCCATCGTATCGGCGTAGTTGCCGTTGGGGCGCTCGACGAGCAAGACGTTGCGATACTCGTTGGCGTCGCGGAAGAACGCGAGCCGGTCCTCGTCGCGCCCGAGCCCCTCGCATTCGCCGGCATACGCCAGCCACAAGCGCGCCTGCCCGACGAGATCGAGCGCCACGTTCGAGAGCGCGAGGTCTTCCTCGACGACCGGCGCGTGCCCCGTCCACGCCGCGACGCGCTGCCCGAGCACGAGCGCGTTATCGCCCATGCGCAACAGGAATTCGACACGCGTTCTGTCCACCGAGGCGTGCATATTAGAGGGCTTTCATGTTAGAGGTTTTCATGTCAGGGGTTCACGTTAGGTTTCATGTCAGGGGTTCACGTTAGGTTTCATGTCAGGGTTTCATGCTAGGGTTCTTGATGTTAGGACTGTTTTGGTTGGGATTTCCATATTCTAGGTTTTCAAGTTAGCGGTTTTTCACGTTAGAGATTCTTCACGCCGTCAGGCACGGTGTAGTGCGTCGGCGAGCGAAAGACTTTGCTCTCGGCGGGGCCGAAGAACGATTCGCGGTCGGCCGGGTCGCTCGCGACGATGTCGCTCGAGCGCACGACCCAGACGCTCGCGCCTTCGTTCCGCCGCGTGTAGACGTCGCGCGCGTTCTGCAGCGCGAGTTGCGCGTCGGGGGCGTGCAAACTGCCGACGTGTTTGTGTGCCAAGCCGTGGCCGCTGCGGATGAAGACTTCCCAGAGCGGCCAGGCGCCGGAGCGCTCCTCGCTCATGCCGCGGCCGAGGCCGCGCGTTCGGCGCGCTTGCGGGCGTGCGCCACGGCCGCTTCGCGCACCCAGGCGCCCTCCTCGTGGGCGGCGACGCGGGCGCGCAGTCGCTCGCGATTGCAGGGCCCGTTGCCGCGCACGACGTCGTAGAACTCGTTCCAGTCCGGCGTGCCGAAATCGTAGTGCCCGGTGGCCTCGTTAAAGGTGAGCGCGGGATCGGGAATCGTCAGGCCCAGGGCATCGGCCTGCGGGACCGATTGGTCGACGAACTTCTGGCGCAACTCGTCGTTGCTGAAGAGCTTGATCTTCCAGCGCATCGACTGCTCGTTGTGCTGCGAGGCGGCGTCGGGCGGCCCGAACATCATGACCGCCGGCCACCACCAGCGGTCGAGCGCGTCCTGCGCGAGCGCGCGCTGCGCGGGGGTGCCGGCGCAAAGTTTGACGAGAATGTCGTAGCCCTGCCGCTGGTGGAAGCTCTCTTCCTTACAAACGCGCGTCATGGCGCGCGCGTATGGACCATACGAACAGCGCGTTAGCGGAACTTGGTTGATGATCGCGGCGCCGTCCACGAGCCAGCCGATCGCGCCGACGTCGGCCCAGGTCAGGGTCGGATAGTTGAAGATGCTCGAATACTTCGCGCGGCCCGAGAGCAACGCGTCGACCAGCGCTTCGCGCGTGACGCCCAGCGTTTCGGCCGCGCTGTAGAGGTAGAGGCCGTGGCCCGCTTCGTCCTGGACCTTGGCCATCAGAATCAGCTTGCGCTCGAGCGAGGGCGCGCGCGAGATCCAGTTTCCTTCGGGCAGCATGCCGACGATCTCGGAATGGGCGTGCTGAGAAATCTGCCGCACGAGCGTGTCGCGGTAGGCCTTGGGCATCCAGTCCGTCGGCTCGATCGTGATGCCGCGGTCGATCTTGTCGTCGAAGATCCGCTGAAGCTCGGCATCTTCGTGCGCCCCTGCGGCGACTTCGACCATCTGCGTGTACATGCGGGAGAACTCCTAAGCCGGCCCAACGGCCGCGAGTTGACGGATCGCGTTCATCGTGAGCAGTTCGTAGGCGGCGACGACGTCGCCGTCTTGGTTGGTCACTTCGACGTCCCAGCGCACTTCGCCGTACTCGGGTTTGCGCGCCGACTTCTCCTTGACGGTCAGGCGCACGGCGATCGTATCGCCCGGCACGACGGGCTTGAAAAACCGCAGGTTATCGAGCCCGTAGTTGGCGAGCACGGGCCCGGGCGCGGGCTCGACGAACAAGCCGGCCGCGAACGAGAGCAGCAGGTACCCGTGGGCGACGCGGCCGGGGAAGAACGGATTGGCCTTGGCGGCTTCCTCGTCCATGTGCGCGTAGAACGTGTCGCCCGTGAAGTGCGCGAAGTGCTCGATGTCCTCGAGCGTGATCGTGCGGCCCGCCGTGTGCAGCGTTTCGCCGAGCGCGAGTTCGTCGAAGTCGTGCCGGAACGGATGCGCCAGCGTCGCGACTTCGCCGGCGCCCGGCGTCCAGCTCTTGAAGAGCGATGCTAACCGCGCGGGCGAACCCTGGACGGCCGTGCGCTGCATGTAGTGCGCGACCGCGCGCATGCCGCCGAGTTCTTCGGAACCGCCCGCGCGGCCGGGCCCGCCGTGCACGAGCGTCGGCAGCGGCGAGCCGTGGCCGGTCGATTCCGCCGCGTCGTCGCGATCGATCACGACGATGCGCCCGTGATAGGAGCCGAAGCCGAAGATCAAGTCGCGGGCCGTCTCGGCGGCGTGCGTGAACACCGACGCGACCAAACTGCCGCCGCCGCGCTTGACCAATTCGATCGCCTCGGCGACCGAATCGTATGCCATCAACGTGCAGACGGGGCCGAACGCTTCGACTTCGTGCACGGCCGTCGCCTCCGCCGGGCGTTCGCAGCCCAGCAAGAGCGGCGAGAGAAACGCGCCGACCGCCGGGTCGCCGCCGGCGACCTCACAGGTGTCCGGGTCGCCGAAGAGCAGCGTCGCTTCCGCGCGCAAGGTCGCGACGCGCGCGCGCACGTCGTCGCGCTGCGCGAGCGAGACGACCGGCCCCATCCGCACGTTCTCGAGGCGCGGATCGCCGACCGTGATTCCCGCGAGCTTCGCGGCAATCGCTTCGGCGGCCGCGAAATAGTGTGCGCGCGGCACGAGCGCGCGGCGGATCGCCGTGCACTTCTGGCCCGCTTTCACGGTCATCTCACGCACGACTTCCTTGACGAAGAGATCGAATTCGGGCGTCCCCGGAACGGCGTCCGGGCCGAGCACCGCGGCGTTGAGCGAGTCGCGCTCCGCGACGAAGCGCACGGCGTTGCGCCCGATGGCCGGATGGTCGCGCAGTTCGAGCGACGTTTCGAGGGAGCCCGTGAACGACAGGACGTCTTGGCCGTCGAGATGATCGAGCAGGTCGCCCGTGCCGCCCGCAATCAGTTGCAGCGCGCCGTCGGGCAGGATGCCCGATTCCACGATCGCCGCCACGATCGCGTGGGTCACGTAGGCGGTCGCCGTCGCCGGCTTCACGATCGCGGGCACGCCCGCCAGAATCGCGGGCGCGAGCTTCTCCAACATCCCCCAACACGGAAAATTGTAAGCGTCGACCAGGACCGCCACGCCCTGCAGCGGCACGAGCACGTGGCGCGCCGCGAACGTCCCGTGCTTGCCGCTGGGTTCGAGGGCGCCGTCGAGGATGAAATTCTCGTTCGGCAACTCGCGGCGCCCCTTGGAGGCGTACGAGAAGAGCGTCCCGATGCCACCGTCGATGTCGAACGCGTGATCGCGCTTCGTCGACCCGGTGTCGTAGGACAGCTCGTAAAAGGCCGCCTTGCGCTCGTTGAGGTAGGTGCCGAGCGCCTTGAGCAGCCCGGCGCGATGTTGCATCGTCGAAGCGCGCAGATTCGGACCGCCCGTTTCGCGCGCGTAGCGGACCATCGCGGCGAAGTCGAGTCCCTCCGAGGAGACCTCGGCGACCACACGACCGTCCACGGCGCTGCGCACCGCGCGGAATCCGGTGCTCGCCTCGTGCCAGCGGCCCTCGGCATAGCTCTGCAGTTTCATCGTCCGCTCCCTACCAAACGGTCAGTCCTAAGCCTGAAGTCTACCGCCCGGGCCACCCTGCGTCAAGGCGCGAGCATGGGGATCCCGGCTTTTGCCGATTCCGGCGTACCGGTTGCCGGCTTACGGGGTGCCGGCCTTACCGGGGTGCCGCCTTAGCGGGTGCCGGCGTATCCGCGCTCCGGGGGTTTGCGGTGCCGTCCGGCGCGATCGGTCGCGCGCGCGTGCGGCCTCGAACGTTTCGCGCAGTCCGGGCATCCTCACCTATGCATCTTCGAGACGAGGAGTCGAGCCTGCGAAGCGACTCCTCTCCGGCGCCGGGCGCGGCGGTAAAGTTTGAGAAAAGTTTTTCGGATCGACGCACATCGGACTTTAGCGAGCAAGCGGCAGAGTGTGACCGAAAAGATCTCGCCTAAGCGAGCGGATGATACTAAGCTGTGGAAGGTCGCGTCGGCAACTCAAGCGCTGCGGCGCCGGGTAGTGGCACGACCGCTCCTAGAAGGATCGAAGAATTGCGCGACATTCATAGAGCGTTTATATTAGCGTTTTCTCTTCTTGCCTTGGCCGGCGGTTCCGCGGCGGCGCAAGCGTCCGAGCGCGGAACGGGTCTGCAGATCGTCAGGGCCGGTTCGGCGCAGCGCGTGCTGCGCGCGCCGCTCGGTCGCTACAGCATCATCCCGGCGTCGAGTCGCGCCGCGAACATGAGCGTGGCGCTATGCCGGCGTCCGGCCAACTCACGTCAAGCCGGCTGTTTCGCAACGGCCAACCTCGCGGCGCTCCGCCCGAACGGCTCGACGACGGTCGCCGGACTCACGCCGAACGACCTCAGTTACGTCTACTCGTTTCCGAGCCCCGGCAACCAGGGCTCGGCCGGGAGCAATCAGACCGTCGCCATCGTGGTCGCGGGCGACTACGCCTACGCGGAAGCGGATCTCGCCGTGTATCGTCAGTATTTCGGGCTGCCGCCGTGCAACACCAAGAACGGTTGCTTGAGCAAAGTCGGCGCCGCCTCGGTCGGCAAATCGTGGCAGACGGGAACGCCCACGTCGATCTCCGCTAACCCGACCTCGCCGGACGCGATCGGCTGGGCGGCCGAGACCGACATCGATATGCAAGCCGTCTCCGCCGTTTGCCCCAACTGCCGCATCATGGTCGCCGAAGCGGCATCCGACAGCATCGACGATTTGACGAGCGCGGTTGCCACCGCGATGGCGTCGGGCGCCACGATCGTCAACGCGAGTTGGGGCACGCCGGAAAACTCCTACGATTGGAAATTCATTCCCGTCTACGAGAACGGGCGCATTCGCGTGGTCGCGGCTTCCGGCGATTGGGGCTACGGCGTATACTATCCGGCTTCCGACACCGCGACGATCGCCGTGGGCGGCACGACGCTGCACTTCGGGGCCAATCAGGTGATCACCGAATCGCTCTGGAGCGGCAGCGGGAGCGGCTGCAGTCAATACTTCAGCAAAGGCGCGTGGCAGCCGTCCAACGCGGTGTCCGGCGGCTGCACCAATCGCAAGGTGGCCGACGTCGCCGCCGTTGCCGATCCGGCTAACGGCATCGCGATGTACGACAGTACCTTGTACGGGTACTTCGGCGGTTGGAGCGTCGCGGGGGGAACCAGCGTCGCCGCACCGATCATCACCGGACTGTTCGCGCTCTCCGGCCAAACGGAAGTGGCCTCCGGCGCGGCACCGCTCTATGGGGCGCCGTCGAGGGCCTTCCTGAGCGTTACCAGCGGTTCGAACGGATCCTGTTGGCCCTCGTACCTCTGCAATGCGGGGAGCGGCGTCTACGGGCCCGCCGGGGTGGGCATCCCACAAGGCGTGGCCGGCTTCTAGCCGGGCGATCGCGAACATGTTACTGCAACGCGAGCGGATTCACACCCGCCTCGCTCGCGCCGCAACGTTTCCGGTCGCGGTCGTCGTCGCGCCGGAGGGGTTCGGAAAGAGCGTCGCCGTCGCCCGTCTGCATCGCGAAAGTGCGCAGACGACGCACCTCTACCAGGTGACGGCCGCGCACACGTCGCTGACGCGCTTCGTGCGCGGTTTGGCGGCCGCGCTCGAACCGGCGCTGCCCTCGCTCTCGCAGTCGCTCGCAATCGCGCACGAACGGGCGACGCAGTCCTCCGGAGCCTCGGGCGTGCTCGCCGGCTGGCTCGCGCAGCACCTCGGATCGGCGCCGCGGACGATCATCATCGACGACTTCCATCTTTGCGAACGCGACATTGCGATCGCGGCGTTCCTGTCGGCCGCGATCGAACGGACCCGGCGCAACGTTCATTGGGTCATCGCGACGCGGACCATCGCCGAACTGCCGTACGCGACCTGGTTCGCGCGCGGCGATACCGATCTGCCGGTCGACGAGGGCGCCTTTCGTTTGAACGAAACCGAAGCGGCTGCGATCGCGGCGCACGCGGCGCCGTCTGCCGATCCCGAACTCGTCCTCCGTCTGCTGGCCGCGACGAACGGGTCGATCGGCAAGTTCGCCTTCGCGGTCGCGACCGCGGCGCCGGATCCAACGCTCGCCGGCCGCGTGCTCGAGGCCGGCGGCGATGCCTTCGAGCGCTTCGCGGACGCGGCGCTCGACACGCTCGAACCGGCCGAACGGCAACTGCTCGCCGATAGCGCCTTCTTTCCCGATCTGGAAAGCGAGCTCTTCGCGGCGGCCGGTTACGACGACGCGCCGCGCGTGCTGGCCGCTTTACAAACGAAGATCGCGCTCGGTTTCGCGCAGCGCGACGGGAAGACGTTCTACAGCTCGCTTTTCGGCGACGTCCTGGCCCGGCGCGTCGCCTCGGGCGGACCGGAAACCGTCCGCGAGGCGAACGTGCGGGCGGCTCGCGCCCTCGAACGCGCGGGACGGACGACGGAGGCCCTCGCTTACTACATCCGCGGCCGCGCATTCGATGCGCTGGCCAAAGCGATCGAAGCGCATGGTTTCCAGTTCGTGGAAGCCGGCTACGGCGAAACCGTCGGCGAGGCGATCGACGCGCTCGATGCGATGGTGCAGATGAGCAGCCCCATCATCCTCGCGATCAAGGCGATGTTCGAATCGCGCCTGGGCCGTTTCGATACCGCGGAATCGTACTTCCAGCTCTCGATCGATCGCACGGTCGACGAAGCCGTGCGCGATCGCATCGCTTACGAGTACTGCACGCATTTGCTGCGCTTCATCCGGCCCGAGGCCCTGGAACTGCTCGAGCGCCTGGCGGGCAAAGCGGATACGAGCGCGGAGATCCGCTGCTACGCCCTCGCGGCGCTCGGACCCGCCTATATTTTCGCCAGGCGCTTCGACGAAGCGTTACAAACGACCGGCCGCGCGTTGTCCTTGCTCGCAGCGGGTTCCAAACCGCATCTCCGAGCCCGCGCCCATCATCAGGCCGCCTACGTGGCCCTCTATCGTGGAGACGGCGCGCGCGCCAAGGAGCTCGCGTCGATTTCCCTTTCGCTCGCAACCGAGCACGGCTTCTTCGACGTGGCGGCGGGAGCGCTCACCGTGCTCTACAACGTCGCGGCCGACGTCGAGGACGACGTCGCTGAAAGTTTGCGGCTACTGGAAGCCGTGGCGGATTGCGCGGCCAAATCCGGCAGCCTGACGACGCATATCTACGCGCTGATCGCGCGCCTGGAAGTGGAAGTCGAGCGCGGCGACGAGGACGCGATCGCGGATCTCGACGAGAAGTTACGCGCGATCGACATCACCTGTAGCGGCCGCGCCGCGTACGAAGCGCTGCTGCCGTCGCAGGCGCTGCGTTCGAGCTGGAGCGGCGATTTCGCCGGCGCCTATCGCCTGCTGGCGTCCAGCGCTTCGCAACAGTGGAGCGCCGACCGAAAGGCCTTGCGCTGGGCGGAAATCGCCGTGTACGCGGCTGCCGCGAACCTGGCCACGGAGGCCGGCGAGGCGTATCGCAACGCCGTCGACCTGCTCGACGGCGTCGAGCCCGACCTCCGCGTTTCGCGCGCGCGCCTACTGCTGGCCCTCACGATGATTCTGCTGGGGCGCAGCGACTCCGCGTGCGAGATGTTCGCTCTGGTCGATGCCGCCCCGGCCGCGCTCTCGCCGCGCCTGAGCGCCTTACGGCGCGCGCTCGCTGCGCTCGGCGAGCGGTACCGCGGGGCGCAGAACGCAGGTGCGATGCTGTACGCGCTCGACGACTTGCGGGAACGTCATTTCGGCGGAATCGCGCGGATGCTGATGAGCATTCCGCTTGCGGAAAACGCGTCGCTGCGGCTGCCCGAGTTGAGCGCCGCGGACCGGCTCGTCCTGCGAGAACTGGTCGCTGGAAACGTTCTGGTCGACGAGCGCCGGGTGGAGCGCGTCGTGATCAAACTCGGCTGCACGAACGTGCGCGCGGCCTTGCGCGCCGTCGGCCGTTATTCACCGAGCCTGAAAGCCGCACGTACATGATTGCGCCCGATGCCCACTTCGATCGCCTCAGAGCGAACCGCGACGAGATCGTGTGGCGCATCATCACGAGCGGCGTCCTGCGCGAGCAGCGCAACCTCGCGGTCGACATCGTCGCCGACGCCTTTTTCGATCATCTCTTCGAGGCGCTGCAGCGGGGTTCGTACCTGAACCTCGTCACCTGGGTCGACCGCACCTGCGATCGGTATTCCGAGTTTCCGCAGATCGGTTCGATGCTGGCGGGGTCGTGCCGGGCCGTGATCTCGTCGCTATCCGAAGGCGCGTCGCTGCCGACGCAGGTCATCGCGGAGCTCTGCGCGCTCGAGCAATCGATAAACGGCGTCGCGTTCAAGCAGCGGTCCTCGCGCACGACGCCCGGCGCGCCGCTCGACGACGTGGACGCGGTTATTCATGGTTTGCTCGATCGGCTCGACGCCACCGATCCGCTGACGAGCGAACATTCCCAGGCCGTATCCGCGTGGTGCGGACGCATCGGGCGGCGGCTCTCGCTCTCCGAATCCGAAGTGGCGTACGTCGCGCGCTGCGGCTTGGTTCACGATTTGGGAAAGATGCAGACCCCCGTCGAGATCCTGCGCGCGCCGCGCGCGTTGACGGATTCGGAATGGGTCCTGATGCGCGCGCACACGACCGCCGGCGAAGAGATCGTGCGCACGCACAAGGCCTTACGCCACCTTGCGCCGGCCGTGCGCTCGCACCACGAGCGGCTCGACGGGCGAGGGTATCCCGACGGACTCGTCGGCTCGCAGATCACGCTGGCGACGCGCGTCGTCACCGTCGCGGACGCGTTCAACGCGATGATCGGACGGCGGCCGTACCGGCTGCCGATGTCGCCGATGGACGCGATCGACCGCCTATCCGAGGGGCGCGGCAAGCAGTTCGATCCGATCGTCGTCGAAGCGATGATCGACGCCGTCCAGCATACGGTCTCGAACGAGAGCTGACTCGACCCGCCCGCGGCCGGAGTCAGGCCCGGCGCGATTTCCGTTCGAAGCGGATTCGGATTGCCTCCGAGTGCGCGGCGCACGACGCCATCCAGAAACGGCCGGGGCCGGCGGGCTCGGCCGAGCAGCCGCACTCCCAAAACCAAGCGTCGGCGCGTTGCTGCAAGTTCTCGGGGGAATCGAAGAAGCGCGACGCCGCGCGCTCGGGCGGACCTAAAACGCTCAAAATGGAGCCTGTCGGCAACGTAATCAATTGAGGAGCACCACCTTCGGCGAAATCGTGAAACGGCGACGAATGCCGCCGCTATTGCCGGTTCTCTTCGCGCACGTAGCCGAAACGACCGCTTATGGCAAATCCGGACGGCCGGGGGACCGGCGAGCGTGCCGTCGTACGACGGAACATGAGGTCCGAGATCGACGCGGCTCCGCCGCAGGCGGCCTGGCGCGAGCAGTTACACCGGCTCTGGAGCCGCTTGCTCGCCGAGCGGAGCGGCATCCAACCCCCGGAAACCGAGCGCGCATGGGGCGCCGAGGTGACGCTGCTGCGGGGCCTCGGCGTCGGCTTGCGGGAAACGTTTTCGTTCGTGCTCGAACGCGGACCGGCGTTTGAGGAGTTCGAGCGCTGGGTCGCCGAGCGTAACGGCGACACCCTCGAACCGGAGCAGCTTCGGCGACTCGACGCCGCACTGCGCGGCGAGCCGTTTGACGACGGCAGCGATAAAGACGCTCGCGACCCGGTGCTCTCGGCCAATGACTTGGCGTTCTTCGACGAACACGGCTATGTCGTCGTCCACGATGCGGTCTCGCCGGCGCAGTGCGCCGCGGCCGAGCGCGCGATCTGGAACTTCCTCGAGATGGATCGCGACGATCCGGCCACGTGGTACGGGGATCCGCACGGACGCACGATTTGGGTTCCGCTGCTGCACGACCCCGCCCTCGACGAAAACCGCCGTGCGCCGCGGATTCACGGGGCCTTTGCCCAGCTCTGGAAACGCGAGGATATCTGGGGCACGATCGACCAAGTCGGCTTCAATCCGCCGGAACGGCCGGGCTGGGCGTTCCCTGGACCGAACCTTCACTGGGACACCAGCCTCGCGACGCCGATTCCGCTCGGACTCCAGGGCGTGCTCTATCTGGTCGACGTCGCTGCCGATCAAGGAGCGTTCAGTTGCGTCCCCGGCTTCCACCGGCGCATCGAGGATTGGCTTGCTTCACTTCCACCCGGCGCCGACCCGCGTGCCCAAGATCTCGATGCACTGGGCCGTGTCCCCGTCCCCGGCCGCGCCGGCGATCTGATCATCTGGCACCACGCTCTGCCGCACGGAAGCAGCCCGAATCGTGCCGGCCGCCCGCGCATCGTTCAGTACATCAGCTTCGACCCCAGCCTCTGGGAACGCAACGCCCCGTGGAAGTGAGGGCGCCCGCGGAAGTGCGCGCGCCCGCGGAGTGAGCTGGCCCGCGTAAGCCGAATCGGATCGCAAATAATCGCTAAGTTAGAGAGCGATGGAGGCCGTTTGACTGCACGGTGCGGGCGGGCGTTTCTGGCCCTTGCGGCCCTTGCGGGCGCGGTTCTGATGCTGGGGACGGTGGCCTCAAGTGAGTCGGCCGCGTGCCGCTGGGTCGCGCCGCCGTTCGCGCGGGTGCTCGATAACACGCGGCTGCCGGACCTCCATGCCCGGCCCGACTACAGCCCGGATCCTCCGCCGAACGTGCTGCCGACCCCCGCGCCGTATAGCTGGAATCCGGTCTTTCCGATCGACCGCGCGGGCCGCATCCACGATCGCAGCGACGGCGCCGTCAGTTCGATCGTCACGATTTCCGGCGGCGGCTGCGCGCCGGCGCACGTGGCGGTGCTCGTGTACGGCGACGGTTTCCGGCCGCAGCGCGGGCTGGCCATTAGCTACGGTCAGTCGAACACGCACGACGAACTGAGCGACGGCAACGGCGATTTCAGCACGGTCACCGCGCATGCCGAAGTGGAAGCGCCGCTGCGTTTGCGCGGCGTGTGGATCTCGACCGACTTTCGCTCGGTCGGCTACCGACACGTCGCGGGCGAGGTGACCGACGTCGGCGGCGCCACGCAGACCTTCCGGCCGGCATTCGACGTCCGCGACGATTCGATCGAAATCCGTTCCGGCTACGCGCTGCAGCGCTTCGGACCCGTGCTGGAACTCGCGTATCTCAACGCTGCGACCAACGCCTACCGGCCGGGCGTCAGCGGAACGGGCATCGCCGCCGAAGTGCCGCCGGCCCTGGGCGAAGCGCTCAGCGCATTCGGCGCGTTTTCGTATTACCCGAACTTGACCGGAGGGGGCGTTGCATACGGTGCGGTGCGCTACCGGTTCGGCGGCGTTCTGTCGCTGGCGCCGGTCTTCGGGCAGCCGTATTATCTCGAGTTGTCGTACCTGGGCGACCATCGCTGGAACCGCTCGAACGCGCCGTCGGCGATCAGCTACCGCAGCGTCATGCTCGGCATCGGATACCGTTTCGGAGGCATTCCATGATCGATTCTTGGGACGTTTCATGATCGATCGGTCCGCGTTCATAAAAGCGCTAACCGCGGCAGTAGCGCTCCCGCGAGGCCCCGTTGCCGGCCAGGTTGAGCCGCCGGATCGCACGGCACCAGCGCCGAGCGCTCCGCCGGTCCGACCGGTCGCAGCTCCCGCACCGTCTACCGACGGGTCCACGGCGGCCCGAACGTTCAACGTTCTGATTCTCGGCGACTCGATCGCGTGGGGCCAAGGCTTGCGGCCCGAACACCGCTGGCGGCAGTTGCTGGTCGATCATTTGCGCGCGGCGCTCGGGCGCGAGGTCAAAGAAATCGCGCCGCAAGTTCACTCGGGCGCGATTATCGGCATCGGCGACCTCAACGAAATCGACCAGCCCGGCATCTACTCGCCGGACCGCTACGCGCCGGGCCACGAGCAGCCGTCGCTCCTCGACCGCGGGCCATACGCGGGCGAGTTGCCGTCGGCCACGCCGACCGTGCTGGCCCAACTCGACGCGCTCGACGGCCTCGACCCGGACGACCCGATCGATCTGGTCGTCGTCTCGGCCGGGATCAACGACGTGC
>Ga0116227_10009757_pt1 | contig 17227 bp, 14 predicted proteins | sample S1TSphgellanicum_FD_89693 | JGI IMG/M metagenome (GOLD analysis project Ga0116227, IMG submission 89693) | Host-associated microbial communities from peat moss isolated from Minnesota, USA - S1T2_Fb - Sphagnum magellanicum MG | ecosystem: Host-associated > Plants > Peat moss > Unclassified...
ACTAAGACAATTCTGCCTCCGGTGGCATCGATCTCATAGATGTCGCCAGGACCAAGAGCGTCGAGCGATCCGAATCCACCTCTTCCCGCCGCTTTGGTCCTCAAATGCTTCGAGATATCTTTTTCTACGAGGAGATATTCATTGGTTATGTTCCGATATTGCTTCAACGATACCGGCGGAGGGTGTCGCTTTTCTAAATAGGCGCTCCAAACGTCAGGATGGCGCTTTGGGAAGTCGATGGTTAGATAGTCCTCGTAGGCCGCCTTGACGGTGGTGGGGCCAGCCCTTGCGCGGGTACGGAGGCGCTTGACCATGTCTCCGACGTCATCGTCGGAAACAGCGAACTCATTGGGGCCGAAGTCCGCTTCGATACTGGCTTTGGGGCCGCGGCGTTTCGCTGGCCGACTTGAGGGCTCCGGAATGCTGCTAGATGTATTTGAAAGGGTGGCATCCAGCAAAACCTTCGATCGTCGAGTTTCGATGGGAACAGGCTTCGGACCGGGTGGTAGGGAACGCAGCCCGTCTCGAACCTGGCCAAAATAGTAGAAGCGCTTGACCAACCGTCGCACGCTTACAAGCGGAAGGTCGAGGGTTGCTGCTCTCTCTCTAATTGCCTTGTCGAAATGAGTGGACCTCAGTTGTCGCTCGTTGCCGAAGAGTTCGATCAGCGGCTCGATGACGTGCCAGTCGCCGTCTGTCGAGTTGTCTGCGGCGCTCACTTGTGCACCAGGCGTAGGCAGTGACGCGTTCAATGGCTTCCATAGCAGGTCGTCAGGCAGAGGCATCACTCCCCACGCGGCGCCGCTTTGCTCCATCGACTCAATATCGGGCCAACTAAAGCGACGTGGTCGCGTGGCATATCGCGCGCCAGCGCCATCTGTTACCCAGAGGGCATACACGGCGTCTGCGAATACATGGGTGAGTCGGAGATAGCTGAAGGCGTTGCTGTCAGAGCTCAGAACTCTGAGAACGTGCGGGACTTTCCGCGCTGCTCCCGCGTCGGGTTCAAACAGCATGGCTGTCCGCTCGAAAGACCACTGGGAGGTTGAAGGCCAACTCCCGATCCAAGGTCACTGGAAGAACACGGTGCCAAGCGGCATGCCGGAAAGCGTCGTCAGCTTGCTCAAACCTGAGTCGCAAGCGCGATGCAGTCCGCGCCAGCAGTTCCCGGAGCATGACGTTCGGTTCATAGACGGATAGGAAATGGTCGACGAACTTGGCCCGCGTGTACGCATCTGGGACAAATCCGTGCACGTGCCACTGTCGAAGGAACCGAAGTACGCTGAGCGCGGCAATCGGGTCTTGGAAGTCCGACCAATCCACCAGTTCCCATGGGATCCCGTTCTCTTCGCACCATCGATATTCCAACGACAGCTTGGCGTGATCTTTCGGCTTCAGCTCGAACTCGAACGATTTGATGCTGGCTGCTCGTACGATTTCCTCGCCGTCTATGTTTTCGGTGATCAGAAAGTCGATCGTGTATGGCTCCGGACGCCCTGCCATCAGCTTGTGCTGTAACCCAACTTCGGCACAAAGCGCGATGGAACGGGCAATTTCAAGGATGGGGAACTGCTCGCGAATGTCCACCACGCTCGCTTGGCGCTCCATCAAGTAGAAGTAGAGCCTCTCCGGAGATGAAAGCAACTGGTGTTGGCGATCTGTTTTCAGTCCCCCCGGGTCACCGGCAGTGCCGTCAGACGAGATCGCTGAAACCCAGCACCAAGGTTGATAGCTTGAACCGCGCCCGCAGCCAAGCCCCCGCTTGACCCGCCGGCGAAGGTAGGAGGGGTACAGAGAAGGGTCTCGTGGCCATTCCATGTACAAATTGTGCACTAAAAACGGGATATGCTATCCACATCTTCGATTTATTGGAACTTTTGCCGACTGCCCCAGTATGGTGTATCCACATCTTTTGTCACTCTATGACCGCTGCGGAAGGCAATTAAAAGTGGAGTAGGTCGCGTCAAAGAAGTGGAGTAAGAAGTGGAGTTTCTCCTCTGAAATGACACCAAATCTGATGTGCGCAAACTCCACAAAATGATGTTTGTTTTACCCCTCACTTTTGGCCTCATTCTTTGTAACAAAAGTGTGTCAAAAAGGTGGCTGAAACTTCTTTGGCTCTGTTTGCAAAAACTGCGCGCATATCACCGTAGTGGGGATGGCGGTTGCGGGAATGATGCTGTGCTGAAGTCAGGAGCGGATATCGACCACCTTGCAGAGATGGACCTGAGGTGTACTCGGCAATAGGCTGCGTGAACCGTCGACAGTCGGATACGTCAAAATCCGCTAGTTCGCGGGCGAGAGCCGATTCCGTTCTAGCACCCGTGCAAGCGTGACAGCAACATAGTAGAGAAAGGCCGCTGCTTGCAAGCTCCTTACCTCTGTGTCCGGAGAAAAAAGTGTTTAACTTAGACCGAGCCGAATTCGAACTCTCGTGTCCACGATGCCGATTTGGAAACAGCTTCTTTTACAGGCAAGCGCGCCTTCGAGACATCATTATTTGCCGAGGCTGCAAATCCAACATCAGATTGGATGACCATATGAACGAATGTCGCAAGGCGCGCCAACAGATAAATCAAGCACTTTCTGAACTCGAGCGCACCTTTGCGTCGCTCAGCAATACCTTTACTTTCAAACGTTAAATGGACAGCAACTACCTGCAGCAACAACGGTTTCTCCTTCAAAAGAAGGTCAAGAGACTGAATTCTTGTGACCATAAGCTGTTCCACAGCCTGCTGATGCAGTTCTGGGGTTACCTTTGCGACCACCCTCTGTATTCAGGCGTGCTTGCAAAGCTCAGGGCTGAAGCTCCCGCTTACGAGGACGAATTGCTGGCGGCTAGGAAAGATGGTGCGGTCTACGTATGGGAAACCGAGCGAGAGGCCATGCACTTCAACTTCAGGGTACTGGAATACTGCGCGGCACAACCGATAGGCGAGCGGCAAGGACCGGAAGCCATGATTGGTCGTGGAATCGCAGGGAGTGGAAAATTTTCAGAGATGCTTGAAGGTTTCAGAGATGCTTATCTCGAGCCTTTCTATGAGTATTTGGATGAGGCCATAGACGGCCAAACGGCGGTGCTTTCGTTGCTGCTCAAGTACAAGCGACATGTGGAGTGGTTCGAGCGAGATGAAGTCAGGACCCTTGTGTCAAAGGGGGGAGAAAGAACCGTGGCCAAGCATCTGTACGCCTACCTCTTTAATCAGGGAATGGAATTTCATATCGAGCCGCAATCCGTTTCCGGAGAGGCCGACCTTGTGGCTCCAGAGCTCGTGCTGGACGCCAAACTGTTCGATGGAGACTCGTCGCGTCACGGTAAAAGGTACGTGCTAAATGGCGTAAACCAGCTTCTAACTTACACGCGAGATTTTCATCAGCAGGTCGGCTACTTGGTTGTTTACCGCACATGCCCGGAGGACCTTCAGTTCGCCTTCGCACGTTCAGACATGCTCGTCCCTTTCTTGGTCATCGACGGCCGCATCATCTACTTTCTGATGGTGGACGTGTGCGAATATGGGGCATCCGCCTCAAAGCGTGGGGCATTGAAGTCCCACGTTATCGACGAGGATGATGTGCGAACCATCATCAAAGAGCTGGCTCCGCCAGGCCTTAGCGGAGGCTCCAGCGACCTGTCGACTGCCTGAAGTCAAACAGCAATAAAAGTTGCGGACGGGCCAGCGCGCTAGCCAGAACGTGTGCCCATGGAGGAACGGTGGAGAGTGTGGGCACCACCCTACCATTCAGCATGCCAACCGATGTTCACCTTATGGTACGGGCGTTCTCTATGCCGCGTTAGCGTCGCGAGTACGGTGATTGAGGCGCGGCGGCTCCTTGACATTAATTGAACTTTTCCTGTTCATCAGGAAGGAAGCCAAGCTCGCGACTGTCACGAGGCCAGCAGAAACCATCAACGAAATTGTTAAAGACTTGCTTTGTGTCACAGTCAGCGTTGCCGTTGAGAGAATTGGTGTCGCGTACGAAATCACGCCAATCACGCGCGTCTCACCATTCCTCAACGCCCAGCTCCAGAGGTAGAAGGCCCCACCGGTGGGCCCAATTCCAAGCGCAAGCATGAGCCACCATTGATTGCTGGTCAATGTGACGGTCGGCTCGAGGAGGAAATGTCCAACCAATGCCAGCAGCCCTGACACCATGCATGCTGGGCCGACGTCTACCGCACTGGAGTGTTGGCTTCGAGCTTCCGCGATGGAGTAACTGGCCCACACAAACGCTGCTGCGAGTGCGAAACCGTATCCGGTGTACCACTTGGTGGAGAGCTCAACTTCATCGTAGGTTGCTACAAGCAAACCAGAAAATGCCAACAAACCTGCCGCAATGTCGAGTGGCTTTAGTCGGCCGCCTTTGCCTGCGAGTGGTGCCATCAAAACGGTGAGCAAGGGCCAGGCGTAGTGAACTAGGTTGGCATTGGCCGCCGGGGCCGTCCGCAATGCAATAACGTATAGAACGTGATACGTCAGCTGGCCATAGGTGCCGACAGCCAATGCACGCCAGCTGAATGACCAATGCTTCATCCAAGGGATAGACAGTGCCCCACCAATGAACAGGCTCGCGCCCGTCAAAAACAGTGGAGACACACTTCCCAAGGAGACGGTAAGCGACGCGAGCGAGGCCCACATCGCAATGGCAAGGAGTGCAGCGAGAAATGGCATAAAAAACTGGAATTGGTGAACTAATGAGGGCATTGCTCAAAGTGATGCCCCATCAATTCCTCAGCAAATTTTGTGTGGGTAAGGTACGGTGTCCTCCGGCAACATCTTCCCTGGGTTCATCAAGTCACCAGGGTCCAATGCGCGTTTCACACTGCGCATTAGGTCGAGTTCCACCTTGCTTTTGTACTTACGCAATTCGTCGCGTTTGGCTACGCCGACGCCATGCTCGGCAGATATTGACCCCTCCATTGAGACGGCCAAGCCGTCCGCCGCTTCTGTGATGGCATCGCCAAACTTGCTCAGGAAGTCCTTGGCGTCCACGCTTGCCGGGCGCAGTGGGTTGAAGTGCACGTTGCCATCGCCGACGTGGCCATAGATGACCATGCGCGCATCCGGCGCAATCTCCAGGACCCTTGCGGAAGCCTCCTCGATGAAGTCGCCAACACGAGAAATCGGGACAGAAACGTCGCAGCGGACGCTGCCTTTTGCTCTCGTCTGCGCGTCCGAGATTTCCTCGCGAATCTTCCACAGGTGCTCAATCTGGGCGTTGCTGGAAGCCAAGATGGCGTCTTGGACCAGTTGCTGCTCCTGTGCAGTTTCAAGCACCCGCATAAGGACTTCATCCAATTCTTGCTGTCCTCCTCCAGACGTGAGCTCAACCAGGATTTGCCACCCAGCTGGTCCTTCCAGCGGAGCGCGCTCGAGGCGCAAATGCTCCAATACCAATGACATCGCATCCGGCGAGATGAGTTCAAAAGCATTGATGGCTTGTCCAGCAATTTCCTTGGCGGATGCCAGCAAGTGAATCGCGGAACGCGGGTCCGGCACCTTGACGAGTGCAACCGACCGAGCGGTAGGCATTGGAGCCAGTTTGAGGACCGCAGCCGTGATGATGCCAAGTGTCCCCTCTGCACCAATGAACAACTGCTTCAGGTCGTAGCCAGTGTTGTCCTTGCGAAGGCCTCTTAACTTTGTCCACACTCGCCCGTCAGGAAGGACCACTTCCAGACCCAGCGTTAAGTCGCGCATGTTGCCGTACTTCAACACCGCAGTACCGCCCGCATTCGTGCTGAGGTTGCCGCCAATCTGGCAGGACCCCGCTGAGCCAATGCGCAGCGGGAAAAGGCGTCCCGACGCCGTTGCCGCATCGCAGACCTGGGCAAGTGTGCAACCTGCCTGAACGGTGATGGTGTCGTTCAGGATGTCGATTTCATAGATGCCATTCATGCGCGCCAAGTTGATGACGATGGCATTCCCTGAAGCATCCGGTACCGAGCCGCCAACCATGGAGGTGTTGCCTCCTTGTGGCACAACACGGACGCCGTGCTTGTGACAGTACTGGACGACTTGCGCCACCTCATCTTCAGTCTTGGGGCGGACGACAACAGGGGTATTACCCCTGTAGATGCCCTTGTAGTCCACAACAAATGGCTCGACATCTGCGTCTTCCACCAAGCAGCCTTCCGGACCAACGATTTTGACCATGGCTTTAAGCAAAGCCGACTTTCTAAAAGTAATCATGGTCACTTCGCCAACACGTCGCCGATACACAGGTATTTGAGCTCGACATAGTCTTCTATGCCGTGCTCTGAACCTTCGCGACCCAGCCCAGACTGCTTGACACCGCCGAAGGGAACATGTTCGGCGGCGATGATGCCGGTGTTGATACCGACCATCCCTGACTCGAGGCCCTCGCTGACGCGGAAGATGCGTCCGACGTCGCGGGCATAAAAGTAGCTCGCGAGACCAAACGGTGTGTCGTTGGCCAGGCGAATGGCTTCCTCTTCGGTGCGGAACTTGAAGACCGGTGCGAAGGGGCCAAACGTTTCCTCAGTGGCGCAGAGCATGTAGCTAGTGGCATCCGCCACGATGGTCGGCTCGACAAACTGACCATGCAGCTTGCGGCCGCCAGCGACAACGCGCCCGCCCTTTGCCAAAGCATCCGCCAGGTGACGTTCCACCTTCTCGACAGCGGCTGGCTCGATAAGCGGACCTTGCAGCACGCCTGGCTCGAAACCGTTGCCCACCTTGAGGCTGGACACTCGCGCTGCGAACTTGTCGAGGAATGCGTCGTAGACGGCGTCCTGGACGTAAATACGGTTGGCACAGACGCAGGTTTGGCCGGCGTTGCGGTACTTGCTTGCGATGGCGCCTTCAACTGCGGAGTCAAGGTCGGCATCATCGAAGACGATAAAGGGCGCGTTGCCGCCAAGCTCCAGCGACAGCTTCTTGATGGTCGGGGCACATTGGGCCATCAGGATTCGACCCACTTCGGTAGAGCCTGTAAAACTCAAGTGCCGTACCGTGGCGTTCTCGCACAGTTCTTTCCCCACCTCGATACTGTTGCGACTGTCAGCGGTGAGAACGTTCAGAACACCTGCGGGAATGCCCGCGCGCATGGCCAGTTCTGCCGCGGCGAGTGCCGTGAGGGGTGTGAGTTCGGCCGGCTTAATCACAACTGGGCAGCCTGCAGCCAATGCTGGGGCCACCTTGCGTGTAATCATTGCCAGCGGGAAGTTCCACGGAGTGATGGCCGCGCACACGCCTATCGGTTGCTTGATGACCATCACACGACGGTTGTTGTCGAAGGTCGGAAGGGTCTCGCCATTGACGCGTTTGGCCTGCTCTGCGAACCATTCGACGAAGCTGGCGGCATAGGCTACTTCGCCTTCCGCTTCTGGCAATGGTTTTCCTTGTTCGGCCGTCATGATGCGCCCCAGGTCCTTCTGGTTGGCCATGAGCAGGTCGAACCACTTACGCAGGATTTGGCTGCGTTCCTTGCTGCTCTTCGCGCGCCATGCGGGCCAAGCCGCGTAGGCTGCTGCAATCGCTGCCGCAGCAGAGTCGCGACCCAGGTTGGGGACGTCGGCCAGCTTCTCGCCCGTGGCGGGGTCGCAGACATCGAACTTCGTTGAGCTATTCATCCACTCGCCGTTGATGAGCGCCGAAGTCTTGAGCAGTTGAGGGTCTTGCAACAGGGCAAGAGGATTGGTGGTCGCGGTCATGTGAGTCCTCCTTGGCTTTCTCGAGGACCGGGCTTTCCAGGTGCAGTCAAGCGCGACCACTCGCCACGCAGCGGCTCACTGGATTGGCCAACGGCTTCGAGCTCGGCGCTATCGGTTGGGTTTGGATGGGTGGGCGTTCAAATACGCCACGAACGGTCCGGAGGGACCGTTCGTGCAAGGCTGGCCAGGTCAGCCAGCAAGTTCCGCTTGGTGGGCTTTTGCCATCGCAATCATGCTCTCGAAGCGGAAGTCGAAGCGAGGCGTGCCAGGAGGCGGCATCGTCGCGCCCCAGCCTTGATTGGCGTGGCGGCGGTCAATCCAGGCCGATGCCAAGCCAAACTGATTGGCTGGCGCATGGTCATGGAACAGACTCTGGGCCGTGTGCAAGATGTCCTTCTGGCCAAGGCCAAAGTCAGCCTGCAGATGCTGCAGCATGTATTCAAAGTTGTTCAAGCTCGGCTTGTAGCTGCCGATGTCCTGGGCGGTGTAGATGGCGTCGAACTCCACCTTCAAGCGCGCATTGCTGGAGCGGAAGGAAAGGCGGTCGACGTTGGACAGAATGACCAGCTTGAAATGCTTCTTGAGGTAGGTCAGCGCCTCGACGCTGTCCGCGAACTCTGGCCAATCGGGCACGGAAGCGCCAAAGATGTTGGCTTCTTCGTTGGAGACCTTGATGCCCCATTCCGCAGCCAGGCGCTTGTAGACCTTGGGCAACAGAAGCGAGTAGGCCAAGTCAGGCGTTTCTTCTTCCTGTGCTGCTTCGTGCTGAGCATAGTTCTCCAGCACCTGGTCGCGCGTTTTGCCGTGGCTTGCCTTGGCGGTCAGCGGTGCGAGTGCATTGAAGATGCCGGATTCCCAGTCAATCAAGGTGCCGTAGCAATCGAAGGTCAGAACTTTAAAGTCGGAAAGTTTCATGGTTTGCTCCTGATAGTCAATGTGTAAGTGTTATGCGGTCGTGCCGACCACGTGAAGGATGGACTCGCGCAGACGGCTGACCAGCACATCCACGTCTGCTTCGGTGTAGTTGAGCGAAGGGGCGAAACCCAGGATGTCGTCGCCGAAGGCACGGAACACCAGGCCGCGCTCGAGCGCTGCTTCCAAAATACGCTGGCCGACACGCTGTTTCGGGTCTGGCTTGGCCTTGGTGGCTTTGTCCGTGACCAGCTCGACCGCGCCGAGCAAGCCGCGGACGCGCACCTCGCCTACGCACGGCAGGTCTTCGAGCTCTTTCAGGCGCTTCTCGAAGTAGCGACCAACCTTCTGGCCGTTTTCCAGCAGACCACCTTGCAGGTAGAGGTCGAGGACGGCGTTGGCGACGGCCGCGCTGACGGGATGCCCCGCGTAGGTGCTGCCGTGACCAAACGGTGTGCCGTCGGCGCCCGCTTTGGCGATGGCTTGGTAAATCTCTTCCTTGACCATCGTGGCGCTCATGGCGGCATACCCAGCCGTCAGGCCCTTGGCCATGGTCATCAAGTCGGGGGTGACGCCTTCACCGCCAGAGGCGAACATCGGACCGGTGCGGCCGAAGCCGGTGATGACCTCGTCCACAATCATCAGGATGCCCAGGCGGTCACAGGCTTCGCGGATGGCCTTCAGGAACCCCTTGGGGGGAATCACCACGCCGCCCGAGCCCAAAATCGGTTCGCAGATGAAGGCTGCGACATTGTCCGCACCGAGTTCCGCCACTTTGACTTCGAGTGCTTTCACGGTGCTGTTCAGGACTGCAGCCTCATCCGGGCCATCCGGATGGCGGTACGGGTACGGTACGGCGATGTGATGTTGCTCAGGCGTTGGGACGTCAAAGTAGCGGTGAAACACCGGCAGAGCGGTCAAACCACTGCCCACTGCGGTGCTGCCGTGGTAGCCGCGTTGCAGTGCGATGAAGTTCTTCTTGCTTGGTTTGCCGATGGCATTGAAGTAGTAACGCACGGTTCGAATGGCCGTGTCGACCGCATCGGAGCCGCTTTGGCCGAAAATCACCCGCGTCAGACCCTTGGGTGCCAATTCGACCAGGCGACCGGCCAAACGGATGGCCGGCTCGCTGGCAAAGTGGAAGTAGCCGGTCGCATACGGCAGCTTGCTCATCTGCTCCTGGGCTGCGGCCACCACTGTCTTCTGACCGTAGCCGACGTTGACGCACCACAAGCCGGAGAAGGCGTCTTGAAACTTCTTACCGTTCATATCGGTCAGGTGGATGCCGTCCGCGCTGGCCCAGATGTGTGCGCCACGTTCTTCGTGTTGCATTAGGGGTGCGACCGGATGAATCCAGTGGCGGCGGTCGGTTTCAAGTAGCTCGGCTTGGGTGTTGGAAGTACTCATGGCGTCCTCTGTTAGATGAAGGGATGTGTCAGAAAAGCTTTGAGCCCAGCGGGGCGTCCCGCTCAGGACTAATCAGGATGGGGGCTCCGCTGTCGCTTGCGGCGCCAATGACCAGAACTTGAGATTCGTAGCCACCGATGCGTATCGCCCCCAGGTTCATGGCGCAAACCACTTGTCGCCCAATCAGCGACTCGGGTGAGTAAAGCGCGGTGTACTGGCCGCTCGATTGGCGCGTCCCGAGTTCACCAAAGTCGATGACCAGCTTGTATGCCGGCGTGCGGGCCTTGGTGTTGAGCGAGGCCGCAGTGATTTTTCCGACGCGAAGGTCGAGACGTTCGAATGCGGAAGGGTCGATTTCCATGGCTGCACCTGTATTGCTGAATCTGGTACGTAGCTTAGGTTTGGATTGCCAATAAAAGAACCTACGAAACATAGTTTTTTGTGGCAAAGTTTCACTATGTTTATGTGGTTTTCTCTGGCTCTCCAATGAATCTCTCCACCGCAATGAAGCTGCCCCCGCTTGCCGGCGCCCATGTTGTCGCCGGTGCGCGCGGGTTGATGAAGGACATCAGTTGGGTCCAGGTGGTGGACCACCCTGATATCGAGTCCTGGGTGGACGAAGGGCATTTATTGCTGAGCACCGGCTACAACTGGCCGAAGAAGGGCAAGAAAGCTACGCTCATCGTGGAGCAGCTTGTCGCCAAAGGCGTGTGCGGCGTCGTCTTGGCCGTCCCACACTATCTCGACCATTTCCCGCCAGAGAGTCTGGAAGCTGCAACGCGGCTCGGCCTGCCGCTCATCGAAGTACCTTGGGAAGTCCCATTCAGCACCATCACTCAGGCCGTCTTGCGTGGGCTGTTGGACAGCCAGGGAGAGGCTTTGGCAAGGTCTGAGCAAATCCATCGGCAATTGACGGAGGCGGCCGTGGCTGCTGATGGTCTGCAGGACGTAGCCAAGGTGCTGGGGACGGTTCTTTCGCGTAGCGTAGCCATCATGTCGACGAGTGGCAACGAGCTCGGACGGTTCTCGAAGACGCATGCGGTAGACACGAGCTTCTTCGAGCAACTGCGTGAACGCGGCACCATCCGAAGCCTAGAGGCCAGTAAACGCGCAGTGCGGTGGCGCCCGCGGCCTTCGCGGTTGGCTACTGCACTACCGAGCGGCGCCGGCTACACCATTCGCATCCGCAACGAAGCAGTAGGCTTTGTGCTCGTCATTGACGGGGGTGTACCTGTGACTGAGTTGGACCTGCGCGCTGTCGAGCAAGCCGGGACAGTGGCCGCACTACAAATCTCGCACCAGCGGGCACTGGCAGTCCAGGAATCGCGGATGGGTTATGCCTTGGTGGCCTCCCTGGTTGAGGGGACGTTTGACGAAAAGCCGTCGAATATGGAGCGGGCGGCGTTGATGGGCTGGGAAAAGACCAAGCGTTATCGTTTGGCGACCGTACTATTAGATGAGCCCAACCCGTTGACGCGGGAGGGCTTCGCCAGAAGAGAGAACTTGGCCTCTGAGATTCGCGGCGCGCTCACGCAGCAGTCAGAAGCTGTCCTAATGAGTTTGAGTGCCAATCAGATATTCGTGTTGTTACCCGAAAAGGTGCGACCTGAGGATTTGTGGGCCAACATAGCGCACGGACGCTCTGCAATGGGGCTTAGCGAGCTTCACAAAGGCGTGTCCGGCATGCGTGCCGCCGGCAAGGAAGTCGCAGACATCATGGAGCACTTGCTGCCGGGGCGCATTCAAAGTTTCGACGAGATTCTTTTTCCACGCGTGCTCGCCGGCGAGGCCTCGGCCAGGGCTCTCTTTCTTTCCCGGCTCTTTGATGGATTGGATGAAGAGCGCAAGGGCGCACAGCTCTTAGACACCGCCGTGGCGCTAGCGGAAGAAGGCTTTCATCTGCAACGCGCCGCTGACCGCATGAACGTCCACATCAGCACCTTGCGTGGGCGCATGGTGCGACTCACAGAGTTAACGGGTCTGGACCTTGAGAGTGTGGAGGGGCGGTTCCGTTTGCAGATGGGCGCACGCCTTCTATTGATGTCGGGGCGCTGAGTTCCGCGAATCAAACATTCACGAGGCGTTGTACCAGCGCCGGCGTGCTTGTGACGTTGTATTTCCTCAAAAGACGCGTCTTGTAGATATCCACTGTGCGATGGCTGATGCCAAGGGCGAGTGCGACCTCTTTTCCTGTTTTTCCCTCGATGAGCAACGCTGCAATGTCTCGTTCTCGTGGCGTCATCGAGCCTCGCAACACGGAGTTCACCTTGCGCTTCGTGGAGATATCGCTGAACGTCCAGATGGTGTCCGCATGTGGGTCTTCTGGCGTGTAGGTGAAGCCGCTCACATGCACCCAGAACAGCTCTCCATCCAGCCGCTTCATCACGCGGTCGTCTGAGAACGCCAGATTCTTGGAGAGCACGGGGGCAATGCGTTTCCCGGTCTGTTCGAAGTGCGTTTGGTCCGGGTAAAGGCGCTCGAAGGTGGTGCCATTGAGCTCCTCAATCGTGCCGCGAAACATCTCTGCAAACACACGATTGCAATCGAGGATGACGCGATTTTTCGCGATGGCTTGCCCGACTGGCGCGTTTTTGAACGCTCGCTTGTAGTCGATTTCAGATTTTGGCCCAGAATTTGCTTTTGCCATTTTGTCGCCTCTTGATAAGGGTTTTACTTAGGTGTGCAACACCTATTGTAGTAGGTGTTTAGGTGTCCTAGACTCGTAACGTATTAAGTGTAGGAGTTCTCAATGTCTGTGTATGTTTTTCGCAATGCCAACCTGCTCGACCTGGAGGCTGGCGGTTTGGTCAAGGAAGTAGATGTGTTGGTGGATGACGGCACCATCAGCGCAGTAGGTACCGGTCTGGAAGTCAGCTCGGCTGTAGATGGTGAGTTCGATGTGCGGGGACTGACCTTGATGCCCGGGCTCATCGATTGCCATGTGCATGCCACCGCGTCGACGGTCAATCTGGGGCTCTCCGCCAAAATGCCCAACGCGCTGGCCATCATCCGGTCTCTACCCATCCTTCGCGGCATGCTGTCGCGTGGATTCACCAGCGTGCGGGATGCCGGCGGCAGCGACTGGGCCATGTCGACGGCCGCGCAAGACTGGCTCATCGAGTCCCCACGCATCTTCCCTTCGGGTAAGGCCTTGTCGCAAACCGGAGGGCATGGTGACTTCCGTCAGCGCAGCGACCAACTAGAAGCGTGCTCTTGTTCTTTCCGCATCGGCAACATCGGCCGAGTGGTCGATGGTGTCGACGAAGTCCGTCGCGCGGCACGCGACGAACTCACCAAGGGTGCAACGCAAATCAAGGTCATGGCCAGCGGTGGTGTGACCTCTCCCAATGACCCCATTGGGAACACCGGCTACTCAATGGAAGAGCTCCGCGCGATTGTGGCGGAGGCAGACGCCTGGCAAACCTATGTTATGGCCCACGCCTATACCCCTAAGGCCATTCGTCGCGCGGTAGAGGCAGGCGTGCGGACCATCGAGCACGGCAACCTGGTCGACGAGGAAACGGCGGTCCTGATGAAGGAGCGCGGCGTTTTTGCAGTGCCAACCCTGATTACCTTCGACAAGCTCTCCGAAGAGGGCGAAAGCCTCGGCTTGCCGCCGGAATCCATCGCCAAGGTTGACGACGTTCGCTTGCAGGGCCGTGCAGCGATTGCGCTGCTGCATCGCGTTGGTGTCAAGATGGGCTATGGCAGCGACCTGCTTGGCGAGTCCCATCGCCATCAGAGCGAGGAGCTGCGCGTCCGGGCCGAAATCGTGGGCAACCTCGAGTCCTTGCGCAGCGCGACCACCGTGGCCGCAGAAATCTTGATGCATGCCGGCAAGCTCGGGGTGATTCAAGAAGGAGCTGTAGCGGACCTGCTGTTGGTCCGTGGCAATCCGCTGGAAGACATCACCGTGCTGACGGGTCAAGGCGAAGGCCTAGCCGCCATCATGAAGGATGGGCGCTTCTTCAAGAACGAGTTATGCGTCACCAGTGCGCGGGCGGTGGTGAAATGAGTGCCGCCGCTATTTTGGAGGTCCAGGATGTCCGCGCGACGTTCGGGGGACTTCATGCCCTCGATGGGGCCAGCTTCAAGGTGGCCCGTGGCAAAACGACGGGTTTGATAGGGCCCAACGGTGCAGGAAAGACCACGCTGTTCAATGCCATCACCGGGCTGTTGCCTCAGGCTCAAGGTGGCATTCGTTTTGACAACCAAGACATCGGTGGCTTTCGCCCCGAGAGGATTACCAAGCAGGGCCTGATTCGCACCTTTCAACTTGCCCGAGGCTGCCCTCGCATGACAGTGTTTGAGCACCTCATGCTGTATGGACAGAACCAGGCTGGAGAGGGCTTCTGGGCTGGATTGGTGGGTGGTGCCGGAGTGAAGGCACGAGAGCAGGCTCTGCGTGAGAAAGCGTGGGCGATGGCGCGGCGGCTGAAGCTCGACCATGTGCTCGACAACCTTGTGCCGGCACTTTCGGGCGGGCAGAAGAAGCTGCTTGAAATCGGTCGGGCACTTCTGGCGGAGCCCAAGATGATTTTGTTGGACGAGCCCATGGCTGGTGTGAACCCCACCTTGGTCAGTCAAATTGCGGACCAACTTGAGGCTATCCGCGACGAGGGCATCACGGTCCTCATCATCGAACACGACATGGCACTGATTCGCCGTCTGAGCGACGAAGTCATCGTGATGGCGCAGGGTAAGTACTTGACGCATGGCAGCTTCGACGAAGTCACGTCCGACACGCGCGTGCAAAGCTCATATCTCGGAAGGAGCCGCTGATGGCACACCTCAAAGTAGAAGGCATTCGTGGAGGTTACGCCTCGGCCGATGAAATTGTGAAGGGCATTGACCTGGAGGTGAAGGCGCGAGACCTGGCCGTCATCATTGGTCCGAATGGCGCCGGCAAGTCGACGTTCCTCAAGCTCGTGGCCGGTTTGCTACGTCCCAAACAAGGCTCTGTCCAGCTGAGCGGCATTGCCTTGCCCCCCGGGGAAGCTCAAGCCGCGTGCCAGGTCGGCCTCAGTTTCGTGCCCCAGGAGCGCAACGTGTTCCAAAGCCTCACAGTCCGCGAGAACCTGGAGATGGGTGGCTACTCAGTTCGCAAGGAATTGCGTGCTCGGGTAGAGGCCCAACTAGAGCGTTTTCCCATGCTCAAGGCTCGGCTAAAGGATAAGGCCGGCAACTTGTCGGGCGGTCAGCGCCAAGTGCTGGCCATGGCGATTGCACTCATCACGGAACCGTCGGTCCTGTTGCTTGATGAGCCGACCGCAGGCCTTTCCCCAGCGGCCGCAGATGAAATTTTTGAATTGATTCGCGGGCTCTCGCAGCAGGGCCTGGCCATTCTCATGGTCGAGCAGAACGCCTTGTTGGGTCTCGAATACGGGAACCGGGGCATTGTGCTGGTAGCGGGAAAGAAGATGCGTGACGACAGCGCTCAAGGCCTGCTCAATGACGATGAGATACGGCACCTGTTCCTGGGCGGCGTTCACGCCCACTGACCCCTCCCCTTTATCCACTCCCCTTCCTGAGGTTTTTATGTCTAACATTCAACGCCGTCATGTCCTTCGCGCTGGTGCTGCCGTTTCCCTCGCGGGCCTGAGCCCATGGGCTTTCAGCCAAGGCAAAGACCCGATTCGTATCGGTATCCTGATTCCGCTCACGGGCGCAACCAGCCAGTTCGGCGCCACGATGAGCCGCGCCGCCCAGATTGCCGCTGAGGAAATTAACGCGGCGGGCGGCATCAATGGTCGTAAGCTGGAGCTGGCCATCGAAGACGACCAGAGCAACCCTGAAGCTGCCGTGCGTGCGGCACGCAAGCTGATTGACATCGACAAGGTGGTTTCCATCGGAGGCTCCTACGCATCTTCGGTGACGTCGGCGATTGCACCGATGTGCTGGGAAGGCAAAGTCGTGCTGGAGACCTCGTCGGGCGCGGACAGTATCACCAAGCTGCCGCACCAGGGCTATGTCTTCCGCACCTCCCCCACGGTGACGCTGCAGGGCACGCGGGTCGGCGACTTCGCTGTTGAGCTGGGCTCCAAGCGCATGTTCTTCATGGGCCCTCAAACCCCATTCGCACAGTCATACATCGACATCATCTCCGGTATTCTCACCAAGGCTGGCGGCGTCGGCGCGGGTCTCATCTACGAAGACAAGAAGGCGAGCTATCGTTCAGAAGTCGACCAGGCCTTGAAGTTTAAGCCTGATGTGATTGTTCTGGGTGGCTATGTGCCTGATACCGCTGTGGTGCTCAAGGACCTGTACCGGGCGGGATTCGAAGGACGCCGCATTGGATTTTCTTTTGGCGTGAACCAAAAGCTGGTTGAAGCCGTCCCGGCCGAGGTGTGCGAAGGTGCCTACTCGTTGGTTCCTTCGGCCTCGGTTTCCGCCGGTGCCTACAAGCGGCTCATCAGCAAGATGAAGCTCGAGGCACTGGACAGCTACTCCTGCCAGGTCTATGACCATGTCGTGATGACCACCCTTGCCTTGGCTGCGGCGCCCAATGCACCTGCGACCGGAACCACGGTGCGTGACAACTTGCGCAACGTTACTCAGTCCGCACAAGGCAAGCCTGTGGACAGTCCAGCAGATGGCCTCAAGTTCCTCGCCGGCGGTAGCGCCATTAATTTCGACGGTGCCAGCGGTCCGCTGGAGTTTGCTGACAACGGCGACGTCAAAGGTGTGTTCTTCCGCTACGAGCAGTCCCAAAAGGGCAAGCTCGTAGTGACCAAGGTCGCATAAGACCTTTCTCAGTTTTACGCAAAGGGTGACCGCGATGTTTTTGGATTTTGTTCAGCTCATAGTCAACGGACTGGTGATGGGCGCGGTGATTGCACTGCCAGCGCTAGGCCTGACTCTGATTTTCAGCGTATTAGGTTTCATCAACTTCAGCATCGCGGCACAAATGACCGTCGGCGCTTTTGCCGGCTGGCTCGTGAATACGCAACTGCATTGGCCGTTGGTACCGGTGTTGTTGGTGGCGTTCGTAGTGGCAGGACTGATTGGCGTCATCAGCGACTTGGCCGCGTTGGCGCCAATGCGGCGCCGACCTTCGGCCCACATGGCACTGATGGTGGCAATTGTCTCAATTGCACTCAACCTGGCCTTGGAGAATGCACTACGTTTTGGCTTCGGAAGTGACTTGAACAGCTTCGAGATGCCCATCGCGCGGGATGTCACGCTGGGCGCGATTCGCATCGGGCCTCAACAGATGCACAACCTCGGCATCGC
>Ga0116227_10009759_pt1 | contig 17226 bp, 22 predicted proteins | sample S1TSphgellanicum_FD_89693 | JGI IMG/M metagenome (GOLD analysis project Ga0116227, IMG submission 89693) | Host-associated microbial communities from peat moss isolated from Minnesota, USA - S1T2_Fb - Sphagnum magellanicum MG | ecosystem: Host-associated > Plants > Peat moss > Unclassified...
AAATAAAATAATAAAAAAAATGTACATTGTAATTTTATGATTTTTTTTTTAGTTAACTTGTTCCCCAATACCTTTTTTTTTTTTTTTTTTTTTTTTTTGGTCAAGTTCGTCTTTTATATCGTTCATGTTCATCTTCTATTGAAGTTTTTGGTGTTCACCATGCCCTATTTTCATGTTGTGGAAGTTCATATTTTATTATAGTAGTGTGGGAATATAACCCAACTTGTCACCCTATTCGTTTTCACCATTGTTGTCATCATTTTTTTCAAGTGACCTTCCTCACTCCAAGTGTTTTTCTTTTGTTCAATGTTGAATTTTGTTCATGTTTATTTTCATGTGTATTGCAAGGTTGCAATAGCAAAACTGAAACCCAACTCATGGGTTGTCATTGTTTTTTGAAGTGAATTTGTTCACCCCTTTGTTCTTTTTTTGGTTCATGGTCTTCTTATTTTATTCATGAATGTGCATGGTCAACTTTGGTTTGTGGTCATAATTTAAGTGTGTTGCAACATTGCAACAAAAACACATGTCATTTTCATTGTTGTTGTCATTTTTTTTCAAATGAATGTTTTTTTGTCCATGGTTTTCTTTTGTTCATGGTCTTCTTCTTTTGTTTTAGGTCAAATTGTGTTCATGTTTTTCTTCATACATGTTGAAAGGTTTCAACAACAATAATGAAACCCAACTCACCGGCTTTTTCAAGTGAGCTTGTTCACCCCCCTTGTTGTTCTTTTTATTTTGATTCATGATTTTTTTCTAATTCACAAATGTGCATGGTCAACTTAAATGTTTTAAATCATCTTTTATGTGTGTTCCAACATTCCACCAATAAAAGGAAACATAGGTTGTTTTTGCCACCACCATCATCATTGTTTTTTTTCAAAGGAGCTTGCTTACCCCCAAGTTTTTCTTTTCCATGGTTTTTTTTTATCATGGCCATTTTTTTTTTCCAAGGTTGAATTTTATTTTGAACTTGTTTTCATGTGTGCTACAAGGTTGTAGCAACATGCAAGAATAAAGCCCAACTCACAAGCTGCCCTTGTTTTTCTTTTCAAGTGAATTTGTTTACCTTTTAATTTTTATTTATTTTTATTCATGGTATTTTTTTTCTATTCACAAATGTGCATGGTCAACTTAAATGTTATTAGCCATATTTTATGTGTGTTGCAACATTCCAACAACAAAAAGAAACACAAGTTGTTTTTGTCCAATTCTATCATCGTTTTTTTCAAATGAGCTTGTTCACCCCCCAAATTTTCTTTTCCATGTTTTTCTTTTGCTCATGGCCATTTTATTTTTTTCAAGGTTGAATTTTGTTTTGAACCAATCTTCATGTGTGTCACAAGGTTGCAACAATAGGAACAAAGCCCAATTCATGAACTACCTTTGTCTTTTTTTTCAAATGAACTTGTTTGTCGCCTTACTTTTCTTTTTTTTGGGTTCATGGTTTTCTTCTATTTAGGATTGTGCATGGTCATATTAAATGTTTTCAACCATTGTTTATGTGTGTTGTAGCATTCTAGTGGCAGAATCAAACATAGATTATTTTCACTTCTACCATCATCATATTTTTCAAGTGAGCTTGCTCACCCCCAAGGGTCTTTTTTCCATGGTTTTCTTATGTTCACAATCAACTTTTCTTGTTTAAGGTCAAATTGTGTTGTGAATTCATCTTCATGTGTGTTATAGGGTTGAAGAGGTAGGAGTGACGTTTGATTCATAGGTTGCCATTGTCTTTATTTTTGGCAAATGAACTAGGTCGTTCCCTTGTTATTTTTATTTTGGTTCATGGTCTTTTTCTTCTATTCATCCAATTTTTGCAATTTTACATCAATATTGACCCTAAAGGGTTATGGGTTGTGGATTGGTGGTGTACAGGCAAAGGGGCTAAGGAGTGGAAGCCTACATGTATTGGTGTGGATTACTTTAATGGAAGCTTGCAACACCAATGAAAATGCATTTTTCTTCCAAAGTTTTAATGCTCCAGCAATGCCTTGTTTACGAGGCAACAATTGTCTTGCATTATTTTCAACAAACCAAGGCTTTAGCAAATAAAATACCACCTACACAAACTTGGGCAATTGTTGAAGTGGTATGTGATGTTTTTTCCCCTATTGTAAGCGCTTGTGTTATTAACCAATGCCATGGGTATTGGACACTATTAGATGCCCTTGCTTCAACCATTAAGTTGCATGTGCAACTTGCCAAGGAAAGCCTTGAATTACAAGCATAATTTGATATTGTTGAAGAATTGGACATGCGCATGAAGGTCAAACAACTTGGAGTGAACATGCAAAAACAAGTAAATGTTATTTTATGCTTAATTTCAAGGATTTTGTCCAACCTACTAAAGCCCACAACATGGTTGCGTTGATGTTGGATCTGAGGTTAAATATTTGAACCTAGTTGGAGATTATGTTGGACATGCTTTTGTAATTGAAATTGCAACAATAGATGACGTCAATTTATTTCTTCCAACCCTCAAGATTGTGTACCTAAAGTTGCATGGATGTTCAAGTACCACAAATGTTATGTAGGACATTATGCAGAACATTAAATGCAATTTTCAAAATAACGGTGTTTAAGGAAGAAAATTGTATTGAACAAGTAAATGCTGGGATTTTTTACTTTCAAATTCTTAAACTTGTTTGTGAATTAAAATTTATTTTTTGTTTGTGTTTGCATTTTGCACATGTTACTAATTTGGAAATTATATATGTAATTCTGGTTCAATGGGAATTGTCTTGCTTCCACACATTTGATGTGCCATTGGATTTTGTTCAAAACCCTATTCTTTGGTGGTCAAAGCATGAAGGAAAATTTCCAACTCTTGTATATTTAGCAAGAGCAATTTGAAGCATACATGGTAAGCAAATTGAAACATAAAGGGTGTTTTCTATTGTTAGGATCCTTACTAGTTTTCATCAATGTCACCTTGGGGTGAAGAATTTGGACCTCCTAATCCTTTTGATTAAGAATTGGCCTAACAATTCTTGTGTTAATGTTGAGGATGATGGGCCTCAAAGTGGATGAGTTTGGGGAAGTTGAAGAAAATCTTTTAGTTGTTCTTGATATGGATTTCCCCAATGAGGTCAGGGGTCATGTAAAGGAGGAGGACGTACAAAATTGGGAATTGTATCCATGATTTTGGACATTGCCACTTGTCATTTTTGTCATCTACCAAATTCCTACTCAATCTTTATGTTGGAAATGCATGCAATATGGATTTGGTCAAACCAACATTTTGAATGGAATTTAGAGTTCCATGTTGCAAGTGTGTTTTTGTTATATTCTCTATTGACACTTTTATATTACACTTAAATAGCATAAAACAACATAAATGTTAATGTAAATTTAAGTCTGAGTATAAAATGATTTAAAAAAATTATAAATGTAAAAAATGAAAAGCAATGCAAAAAAAAAAATGTAAATGTAAAAAAAGTGGAAAAGTGTGAGTGTAAATGTTTTACACTAACACTTACATTTCTACATCACTTCCTTACACTTGCACTTATATTTTTAAAAATGAACTTTATACACTTACATTTACACAAAATGTAAAACATATTTCCAAATTGATTTACACTTACAAAGAATGTAAATCTAAAAAGATTTACATGCACAACATTGGTGTGTACCAATCACTTTTTGCTCAAACAAAAATAGGTTTAAGAAAAGGAGATAACTTTTTTATTTACCTTTTTAGAGGGATGGCAAAGGGATATATCTAGACATCCCAATGACCTTTCAAACTAAGGGACATCCCTCTAGCAACCCAACTTTAAGGATGTTCTTCAAACTAATCTAATTTCATTTCAATTATTGACTATAGAATAACATTTATAGCAAACAATGGATGTCCAGAATTGTGCCAATTCATTGCCATTCAAAAGCCTTTAAACTAGTTGCAGGATGTTGATTAACCCTAGTATCTAACACTTTGATGTTATAGTTGTCACAAGTGCTTAAATGAAGCAAAATAAGTAGTTATTTTTTAAACTTCAATATAGGTGATTGTGTGATGTATGGTTGGATCATTAAGTTGTAATCATATGATATTTTATGTGATTCTTAAGATGGCATTGAGTGATGTGCTAATCAAATGAACACTCTGAAATAACATTACTTCAAATGGGTGCCTTCACATGAGGGTACTTGAAGATTATCAATTGAATCAATGACTTATACATACCTAGATTCACCATTTTACTTATTTTGAGTCTTTACTTTGGTAACTTTTTATTCATATACTTATTCTTACAATTTTATTTTTCACACATGGTCAAAACGATTTAAGTTTAACCACATCATAATTGGATTGTAATTCAAAGAAAGTAGACACATTCAAAAAGGCACTTAATTTTTTGCAAAAATTGGACATCAACCTAGTCAAGGTTCATGCCACAATGCAATATGCTTATTCCATTCATAGATCTGAGTCCCTTTTTTAGTATAGTGCAAATTTGTATTGATATTTTGCATATCACTCTCATGAAACTTGCATACCATGATAGCAATAGATGTGACAATACTTGCTACATTGTCAAACACAACCAACATGTGACATAACTACATGAAATGCTACCTATCAGAAAATGCTCTTTGCCATGCACAAGTGCATACAAGGCCATGACTAACACACATTTTTTGTGGTGGTATACAACTGTCATTTGTGTGTAATGTGTGTGGGTTGCAAATTGTGTGAAAATGCCAATGACCAAAGGGTTCAGAGAATTAGGGTATGCACAATATTCACTTGTGCTAATTGAACATTATTGCCATTGACAATGTTTGTTTCTATCAGCTTGTATTGAATGTTCAATAGTATTCCAATACCTTTGAGACTATGACAACCCGTTGCAGATTTTCCAATGTATGCAAGAACAACTAGTTGTCATGAACATCCTTGGTTTAGTGATTTTACTATACTACTGGAAATAGCTGGAGATGGACAACTACAATTTTCTATTCGAAGTGACCTGTATATAAGCTCTAAATGATCAAGCAATGTCAAAATGCTGGGGTTTCACAAAACACATAGAACAGTAGTAAACTTGCTATAGGTGATGGCATAGCTGCATGGCCCATTTTGGGTTGACTGGGGATCTTGTCATTTACCACCCCGCACCTCTCCCTCTTCCGTTGACCTCAAAAACATAATCGCCATAAAAACATCTTGCTGTAGTAAACTAAAAACTACATAATTTAGGCACTCAACATTCTTGTATCATGAAACACATTGCAAATGCATTGCCCTTCATCGCATTTGTGCAATATCCTGCACTAACCATCCATTCCACAGCAATATGAAAGCCTACTGTGAAAGGACAGAACACCCAAACATACATATATACACATCATCTTTACATGCACATCATCATCACTAAGTTGATTTCCAACAGATGCAGATGCTTGCACAGCTGCTAAAAGCCATTAAGAACCATGTGACATGTCAAACTCTGCAAAAGCACAAAGCACACAAAAGAAATCTGATTTACACAGGACAGTTTCCAAACCACTCCACTACATAGCACAATTCAATAAAGATTATTCAGCATCACAAGTCATCTCAGAGTTGTTGCTGCAAACGGAATAGATTCTAAGTAGAAACAAGCCAATATTTCTGTTGAAGAACAAGAAAAAACCACAAACCCAACTGCTACAGGACTGGATAAATATCTCCACAAATAGGCACTCAATGCTTACTTCCTTTCCTCAAATGATAGTGAAATATTTCATAGCAGAAACAGCTTACATATATGCTCTTATTCCATCCATAGGAAGGGAGTAAAAGCAATAGCATTACTGCCACATCCTCCATCCTGAATATTTTTGATAGCTGCCTCTACTCTAGCAGCTGCCTGAGCACGTAGTGAAGGATGCCTCCATTCTGGAAGTAGGTCAACTCCACTTGTGTGTCAAAGCGAAGCACACAATCAAACTTTTTCCCATCATTTGTTGTCACTGCAACATCCATGCCAGGCTTGATGTTCTCTATATCCGGAAGGTGGATGGTGTACCTCTCAAAGCCAGTCAAACCCAGAGACTCAGCATCTTCCCCTGTCTTGAAGCAAAGGGGAACAAGGCCCATGCCAACAAGGTTGCTGCGATGGATGCGCTCAAAACTCTTTGCAATGACAGCCTTCACCCCCTGTTAAACAAAACATGTAAGAATCCATACTTCTAGTTCTATTGACAAGTGGCACAAACCATTTCTAACAGCAGTCCCTTTAACAGCCTTCACTTCCTGACATTAAGTGTTTCAGTATCTCACTATTCTCAACAACAAGTGAGAACTTCAGATAAGTGCCAATGCAAATAGTGGTAAGAGTGAAAAAGCAGCTATAACTCCAAGTACTGGATAGATCCCAGAAACTGCACAATTCAAGGCCACATTGTAAAAGCAAGAATCTGGCATGGCCTTAACGAGGACCTAGATGTCAGGACGCCTGTAAAACTCAGGTGAACATACACAAATTTAATGTCTTGACTCACAAAACAGACCAGCATTCCTTACTAAACCTCTTCCAAACAGTATCTAAACCTTCAACCCTGCCAATAGGATGACCCTTAAATCTTCCCAAAGATCAAATATCTACAAAGAATGTACAAGCTAGACTTTTGGGTGAGATGCTCACCTGCAGATAGGGACCTTTGGCAGCCCAATCTCGAGAGCTTCCACTTCCATACTCAGCTCCTGCCAGGATAATTGTATCTGCACCTTCCTCCTTGTACCTCTGCAACAGAAAACCATGTTAAAGATAGACTGAGTTCTGATATACAGTCATTTATCACTACAGCTCACAGCTCCCATCCATATTTCCTATTCTTTCATCTTCTATCCAACAAGAATGCTTGAGCCCATATCTTTCACTTTCAGGAAAAGATAAATACTCCATAAACTCCTAATACTCCTGACTCTTCTGGCATGCTAGGAACAAATTCTGTTCAAAGCAGTCACTGACCTGTGCAGCATCATAAATGAACATCTTTTCTTGAGACGGAATGTGAATGGTCCTAGGCCCAACTTCGCCTTTCAGAAATTTGTTCACAATCCGGATGTTGGCAAATGTCCCTCTTGCCATGATTTCATCGTTTCCACGTCGGCTACCATAGGAATTGAAATCCTTCCGATCTACACCATGTGCTATCAAATACTTGGCAGCTGGACTGTCCTTATTGATGTTTCCAGCTGGTGAGATATGGTCAGTGGTGATACTGTCGCCGAAGTTGAGAAGGCAGTAAGCATCTTTCACACTGGGCACTCCTGGGGGATCTTTCGTCATGGTCTTGAAGAAAGGGGGCTCATGAACATAGGTAGAATTTGGATCCCAAGCATATTGAGATCCTTTGGGAGAAGCCAGGTGATTCCACATTTCATTGCCCTTTGTTATGTGTGAATATGTGGACCGGAACATCTCTGGAAGCACGGACTTTTCCACTACCTGTGGATGAAAGAACCCTTAGTAGTGCAAAAGTGATGTGTAACTGATACCATATCACAAGCTGAGAAATATAACACCATACAATGTTCATATTTGTGAACCTCAAACATAATACTACTTAATGTAATCCCTTCAAAACAACATAGCAATAATTCAATGAAATATCATCAACAGATACTGAATCACCAGTCAGTATGTGTTTGGTGCACATACTGTGTTTATATTGCATGTCCTTGGTGCACAAAGAGACCAGTTTGTCTTGTTCTATGACTTCCTTTCAAGACCGGTTACTTTAACCAGATCAGATTAATTCTCCTTCCTAACCAGACTCTTTATGTCTAAATAATAGGGCTGTGGATGTGTTAATCACGATGGAAGCGCTTGAAACATGTTAGGAAACTTCCTAGGTTACCATTTCCCAACAGTTTTCAAAATAAACGTAGAGAAGTACAAACACGATTCATACCTCAGCAACCTCCTCACTAGAAGGCCAGATGTCCCTGAGGAAAACAGCTTTTCCTCCCTTGCCTACTCCAATTGGCTCCGTTTCAAAATCGATGTTCACCTGGTGGGAACAATATGCTACTCATTCAGAAAGGCAGGCATCTAGAAACAGTAGCACACATGCACAAGGTTCTCCATCATATGCAAGTTCTTACCATACTCAATGCTTGTGAACACAATCATCATGTAAAGTCCATCCACTAACAAGAAAAGTGAAATGAGTAACACTGAAGTTTGAACCAGAAAAGAAATGACTCAATTGACCCACCGTTCCAGCAAAGGCATAAGCCACCACCAAAGGAGGTGAAGCCAGATAATTTGCACGAGTTAATGGGTGGACACGACCCTCAAAATTGCGATTGCCAGACAATACAGCTGCTGCAACTACATCTGCAAGTAGGCAACATCCAAAAATTAGAGCCAGATACCGCATGACAAATTCTGGAGAACCATAGTGGCTCAATCTGGAAGGCATCTTCACCATGATTATGTTGAAGCCATAATTCCATTGGGAGTAAGGTATGCTCTGAAAACTTTTGTTGTTACCAGAGTAATCACATAATAAGCCAACCTTCCAAATAATGCAACAGGGCTCATGGTTCCTTCTAGAAAAAGTGATGAAGAACCTTGATACCAACTATGGTCTCCTCTTCCTTCCTTGACATAAATCAATCCCCATTACTGCTTGCACACAAAGAGCAAACTTACCGTTCTCAGTAATTGCTTCAGCTACAACTTCATTCAGGTCACCAGAGTTGCCTATGCAAGTGGTACAGCCATAGCCCACCAGACTAAAGCCTTGCTGATCCAGATACTTTGTCAAGCCACTGCCAATGTCAGGGAGAATGAGACTTCAAATGAAGAGAAATCCATTTTCCTATCCTAAGAATTAGCATGGAAGAGAACTGCAAGTCTTCCCAAAGATGCATCAATCTTTTAATTACATAATAATACACACAATGTCACTCTATTTCTTACCATCTATCCAAAAAACAGAATCACACTCAAATCTCACAAGTATGTGGTGCATTAATTAAGACTGGGCTTCAATCCATCCAAGAAACATAACTGTCCTACTACCTAGAAAAATTATGGTGTGGCCAACATGTTCAACTTTCATTTGCAAGAACAAGAGGCCAGACAGTTCACAAAGATATCACCCTGAAATGAGTAGCATACCTTTTCTCAAGGTATTGGGTGACAGCTCCTGATCCTGGAGCAAGACTGGTCTTGATCCATGGTTTCACCTGCTCAACCCAACAGAATCAACTTAAAGACCTACTACAATTTGCTTCCAAAGAGGAGAGTAGACTCAATTCAATAAATTGTAGAATAAATACCAATGTACAACAGTGAAGGGACACGAACCCTTCTAGTTGAACAATCCAAACAACATGCAATCTTGGTAACACCTAATTCATTCAATGGACACATCCCAGGAGTACAGAAACAACTGGGAGGAGAAACTGAAATTCAAACATGAATTCATATCAGATGCATAAACAGACCTCTAGTCCAAGTTCAGTTGCCTTCTTAGCCACAAGGCCTGCACCCAGCATCACACTCGGGTTCGAGGTGTTAGTGCAACTTGTGATGGCAGCTATGACAATACTGCCATGCTTCAATTCAGCTGGCTGACCCTTAAAGGTAAATTTTGCAACCTTGTCCTGTTGATCCTTGGGAATGGCAAAGCCCTGCAAGGGAAGAAAAGATTTAAGTATATAAAGATGCTAAAAATTCAACAATTGAAGATCCATTGGAGACTAAAGCTTCAATCAGAAATTTAGGGGTGGCAGATCCTTCCATAATGTACTCTCAGAAGTACAGCTTCAATTAATATTGAACATACAACAATGCCATTAGAGTGAAGAGCTAAAAACAAAGGGATAAACTGCCAAAAAACAGGAAACTATTCAGCAACAAACACAGACTGCAACATACCTTAAAGCCAACCTTGTTGTCCAAACAAGCCTGCCAATCCACCTTCATGTCTTTCAAAGTCACACGGTCATGGGGCCTACAAATGCTCATTTGCTTCAGTCAGACCAGTCAACCATGCAAAGGTATAGATGGTTAGAAGGAAAATCCCAACAAACTAAGTCAAAAAATGAAGTTTCCAGCATTAGACTGCAGAAAGGAATGCATGAAAGGGAGCAATAACAAAGATTCATGTGTATTGTATTGTTTCCATTGTGGTGCATTTAATTGCAGTATTGATCCCAAGACTGCAAACATTCCTATCAACCTTGAGAAGAGTGTGCTTCACATACCTTTTTGGTCCAGAAACACATGGCTCCACAGTGTCAAGGTCAAGCTCCAGATATGAAGAGTATACAGATTCCTTTTGAGACTGAAAATACATGTTATGAGCAAACATCAATAACCCTCCTCTTCCTCTCTTAGCAAACTACAGCTCTAGCCATTTCCATGGAATCAGAGGATTAATCAAAAGTCTCTCACTAGTCACGCAAAGGTCATCACCCAATACCACTAGCACAAGGAGTCAAGCAATGGAATAAAAACTTCAGTGATGTACTCCAAGAAACCCTGATTAAGCTAGCAGGGAGCCAAACTTGCTGTTCATTGTGAAGAAAGAAATCCAGGATCCACACAGGGAGATATCAAACTCACCTTGTCATGGTCAATGAACAGGTCATTTGCCCTTAGGTATGCTTCAATCTCCTCAACCTATTGCATATACAACAAGAACCACCCAGAACGTAAACAAAGGCATTTACTGCATCAAGAAGTTGAGTAATGATCCACTGAATGTCCTCAGAAGGTCCCACCTCATTGAGATTCAGTATTTCAAAATGAATACTTCTTGATCACCGACCAGCTGGGACTAATTGAGCACTGAAATGAGTACTCCTATGCTTTTCCTATCCAATATGACTGTCACAACATTAGAGCTTTGGATTATTTGATCAATTATCTTCTGGTTGACTTGTTGTTGTCTAGTTACTTTAACCGCAAATAGACATGTGTGAGCACTGCTAAGATGGATTTACTAGCTAGATTTTCTGTTACAAAATGCAAATAAGAGTGCATCAGTTCGTAGGTCATGAAAATTGCTTACCTTCTGCTCATCCCGACCAGTCAACCTCAAATACTGAAGGGTGACCTTGTCAACTGGGAAAAAACCCATAGTGGCCCCATACTCAGGGGACATGTTTGCAATTGTTGCACGATCAGCCAAAGAAAGCTGAGACAAACCCTTTCCTGGAAAGCAATGAACAGTGATAATATTAGAGAGAAACCAGAAACAGAAGTTGATCAACATTGAAGTCACTACTCCAACCAAGCTCACAGTGGAACAGCAAACTCCAACAGCAATAGTGTTCAGATGATGAAATGTGTACGAAATGCAGAGCAAACTACCTGACAACATTTTGAAGGTAATCATTCTGGCAGTTCCAGCAAAACCAAAACTAACCCAATGAGAATGAGTATGGCCATGGCCTTATGAGCACCCTTATGAGTGTCACTCACAAAGTTTCAGACCATCACTTCCATTATGAATGACAGTGACTAACTGCCATTGCCTCCCTGATGACTTCATCAGCTCCCAACAGTGGGTAGATAAGTGTATGATAATCTGCCAAAAAATTCAGGCAAACCACTATTCAAACGTCTCTGTCCCAAGATTTGGGTGTGTTTTCAAAAGCAACAGGAAGACTCAGCCATCATGTTGGCCAGCACTCAAGAGATATAGCTAACATAAAAAGTCAAAAGCAGAAGTGAAGAATATCACCACATACCATAAAATTCCACAAATTTGCCAACCACTCCATGTTTCCGTAGAATTTGAGTCACTGTCAACACCAAATCTGTGGCAGTGACCCCTGTGCGTAGCTTGCCATCCAACTTAAAACCTACAACCCCTGGGAGGACCATACTCATGGGCTGCAGCAAAAAAATTCGGACCTCTCAGTCTTGCACACCTTAAAGAACCATATGCAGAGGAGGACTTCTCAATTGCTTTGACAGCCCCACAAAAGGTTGTGCATTCAATGCCAATAGGTGTGTTGGTAACCCCAGGAAATCCAATGATTCCCTCAAGATGGAGGGACTTCTTGTTCAATGAAAAGCAACATAAAGCATGGACACAGTACAGAAACTCAAATTTTCCCCTAGTGAAATGTTGTGAACATACTTGACCAAGCATTGCTGCTTCAGCCTCAATGCCTCCAACTCCCCAGCCTGCAACACCGAGCCCATCTATCATAGTTGTGTGTGAATCAGTTCCAACAAGGCTGTCAGGGTACAACACTCCATTGCTGTTGAAAACTACTCGAGCCAAATACTCCAAATTCACCTGTACCAGGCCCTCAACCATGTATCAGATCATCTAATCACATTGATCAAAAGTCAGAGAGATCAAACTGTCTGTACAAACTACAGTGATTAAACAAACAGAAACAGAATTAACGCATGACTGAGCATGAGCCTCCGATTAAAACAGCAGCAGAACCAACCTGATGCACAATACCAGATCCTGGTGGCACCACAAGCATATTTTTGAAGGCAGTTGCCCCCCACTTCAAGAAAGCAAACCGTTCTTTGTTTCGGCCAAATTCCAACTCCATGTTTGCATGGAGTGCATTTGGTGACCTGGCAACATCTACCTGCACAGAATGGTCAATGACCAAATCAACGGGCACCTGCAAAAAGAGCCAACAAAACCATCTCCACTTGAGACAAATAACCACATGAAAGCACACCTCCAGCAGCACAGCCCAAATAGAACATCAAAATTGCAGTAGGATCCTGCAAACTATGTTGACTGCAACTACAAATGTCACCAGAATGCAAACACTTTCAGTGCATTTTGATGTCACTTTCAATGCAAACACTCAATGAGGCCATGCTTCATGGCTCTCCCTGTAGATAGAAGCAAGGGTATAAGTAGAGCCAGATAACATCCCTTGCATCTTACACTCCTAATACAATTCAAGAAAGCAGCTACAACACTGCTGATTGTAATGTAATATGAGCAGGATCATCCTTCCAGCTTACCAAAGGATTAATCTTATCTGGGTTACCACCCAGACGTGTGATAGCATCCCGCATGGCAGCTAAATCAACCACAGCTGGCACTCCAGTAAAATCCTGTAGATGAACAGAAAATTGTGAACAAATCTACTCTCTCTCTATATATCCTATTGTTAGTCACCAAAAAATATTGACTACAACCAGCATTGTCAACTGCAATTCAAAAAGGCCAGCATAGTCATGAAAGCATATCTCTCCCGCACACATTACTCTGACACACCTGCACCTCAAAAAATTTAAAAATTCAGAAATGTGAAAGAGATAGCAAACCTGGAGAATGACACGAGCAGGTTTAAATGGGATTTCCACTTGTTTGGGAGCAGTCTGCTCCCAGTCCAGGATTTTTTCCACATCTGCCTTGAGGACCTGAAAATTATCACAATTCCGAATTGCAGATTCCAACAGATATCGGATGGAGTAGGGCAGTGTGTCTGCACACACACATACACACACAGTGATCAACCCTAAGTACTAGAATCACCATACACAGGCCAGTGTCAAGGATAATCCCATGATGAAATGTTTTTGCACACAAAAAAACACAAAAGGAGCAACAAGGAATATAGTCCTAGACAATGCCTGCTGTGCCCTACTATTGCAGAATATAAACTAACATAACCAATGCAATGACTCCATATCATATCTCGGAAGTGCAGCCAAACCCTAGCTCCCAAGCAACCAAACCAGATCTGATCTCCTCACAAAGGGAGAACCATCATTTATTCATAGGACCATTATGTTTGCCTTGTACAATACAGAGGGTTCAATGTAACAGTTCAGCAATTTACCAACTCGTGGATCGTTCAGTTTGGGGAGGCTGTAGTATTTTCCATATGTGCCTCCACCTGGCTTGGGCAAATCGGTCAAGAGGCTTCCAAAAGGATTCTCAGTAGCTGCAACATGTCCAGACAGACATGCATGCATGCATCAGAGAAGTCATTTACAGCCTACAAGCTGCTCCTTCACAAAGGTAAAATAGCTGTGTGGAAGTTCAAGCAAGGTACAAAAGAAGCAAGATTCTTGATTAGGATATCAGAATAGGTTAGGGTATGTCGGAAGTGGTGAGGATCTTCGCTTCCAACACAGCTTCAAACACAAGAGAATCCTAGTCAGGTATTCCAAACAACTGCAACAATTTCATCCCCGGCTACAAGACCTCGCAACGCCAATAAAAGAGCAAAAAGAGTAAGATCCCCCGCCTCTCTCATGAGACGAAGAAGATCAAGCGCCTTTCGTCAAAATTGCAAAGTGAACTCGACAATACGACCAAGGATTTCAAGGCAGAGATCCGATCCAACAAACACTGCGGCCTTCTATACAAGCAGCACAAAGGCACTGAACATCACCCGCTTACGTACCGTGAGAGGAAGCCATCCTTGATCCGCCTTGTAAAATCCCCAAGGCCGCAGATGCCAGCACCCGAACACCGAGCGGCCTGCCAGATCTAAACCCCGCCGGAACAGCTAGAGCCCGCAGAACCGCACTCCCGCTGCTGCCGTCAAGCTGATGAGCCAAGCCCGCGACCGCAAAGCTCCGACTGTACAATCTGGAGCCGTACAATTCAGAAGAGGACAAGCGCCGCAGAGAATTCCTGCTGCAAACGGATGCTGCTGCTGCAAACCCTGAGACGGATAATAGACGGGAAGTTGTGGAGGAGGCGATCAACTGCTGCGAGGTGCTATTACTGTAAAACTTAGCAGTAATGCCGGACGACACCTGATGGATCGGAGAAGAAGACGACAACGATGTTGTTGCTTCTGCTGCTGCTGCCGCTGGTCGCAGCCTGACAAATCCACCACTGCGGGCTCTCAAAAAGGACGATGCTATGGTGATGGTGTGCATTATGAGCTGACGCGGCCCCGGATTGTTGTACAGCAATGACTCTGACTTGTGACCCGCAGTCCTTGCATACTCTAGCTAATCACGCGCCCTACTAACACCAGGCCCCCCCCCCGGTTTTCTTTATCCCTGCAATTCCGCCCCCACTGCCAGTGCCGTTCGCCGTATTTTATTAAAATCCTACTCACCCCGTCGTCGTTTTGTTCTCAGCTTCACGTCTCTTCTGCTGATCTCGCTCTATCTCCACTCGCGGGCGCTCTCTCTTTCTTTCTTTCTCGATCACGCGCGCTTTCTCTCTCTCTCTCTCTCTCTTTCTGTTTTCCAAGAATGAGTGAAAGAAGGCGGAATTGGCACACGAGGATGCGATGATCACGGGTGGGGTGTGTGCGTTTGTTGTCTCTTGAGAACGGCCAAGGGGTTGGTCGCGTGGTGTCGTCCGGAGAACGCGTGTCGTGACGCGCCGCTTGGCGCCGCGACAAGTGTAGGAACCGGCGGGGGGGATCCCCGGTTCTTGGGAGGCCAAAATTCAATAAACCCATTTTCACCAATTTTGAAGCCTGCTCAAAAACTTAAGCACACATTGGGCGGTGGTTTTGGCGGTGCGAAATTCCGCACAAATGCGAAAAATAAAAATGTGCAGGGTAGTGATACCCTTGTTGTATATTCCTTTTTTTGAGAAAAACCGCCAAATTTCACCCCCAAAAAAAAAAACTGCCACATTTCCACTCAATTCCCTTATTTTGTGTGAAATTTGTGAGGACCAAAGGACCTTCTTGGGGGCTTTACTGAGAATGAGGGCTCCATGTGTGCATAAAGTTCAGTACTGGACGCAAATTCCAACAACAACCCCCTTTTTGAGCCCTGTTTGAGTTCCCTACCTGGTGAAAAGATCTTGATGCGCAAGGACCCACTTCTCACAATAGCCACTGAAAGAGTGCTATTCAAGCTCCTTACCCAGCCTAAAGAATTTGATTTATTTTGAGAGGAGAGGATAGCAGCTTAAGGTTAAAGTCCATCATATTCAAGAAACCTTACACACAAGGTGCCTTCCTTCGTGGCAGAAATTGTATTGACAATAAGACGGCCTCCACATACATTAGAAAAACTCCATCCATTCTTTACCTGAATCGTGACATCTTTCCTTCTAGGCTGCTACAATCATAGCTTCCATGATCACATCACCTTTTCATTCTTTTATTTCAACTACCGGCACTCATAGCCACCTCGTGATTCTACCATCGAGCATTGACCAAATGAAAGAGTTATCTGAGTGGAACTGCATGCAACTCACCACAAAAGGACATTCGTCTTTTTGTGGGAACATGTTCCCAAAGTGTTTAACATTGATTAATCATGTATTTTCAACACGGTTGCAACTCTTCAATACATGGGAAAGCACCTTTCCATGCAGCAAGAAACAAAGGCCTATGTCTCTGGCTTCCCGTTAGGTTGTTCTCTGCAACTTAGCCTAATGGAGAGGGAACCTTAGTCCAACTATAGCCACAGTGTACCCGGTAGTAAGGTCCTCCGCCTCCTAAAACACTAGGTCTAATACCCTCCTACTCTTGTCTCCTTTTGAACTCCATATGTTCAAGCAGCTTATAATAAGCTTTCCCTCTTGCCTCATGGTGGGTAAGGCCCATGGGTGAGGAAATTCCCAAAAACTCAACCACCTAAACCCTCCTTGCCTCTAGGTCCCATGTTTGGGAATTGCCCCACTTTGTGACATTACCCTACATTTATAGTAGTTTTGGGTTTTTTTAATGAAGGATCTTCTTCCTATTTTGGTGAGTTATTTTGTGGGAGAGACCAAGTGGTGATGGTGGTTTAGCAGTAGCACCATAAACTGTTCAAATAAGCTTCCTGACTCAAACAGGGTCTGGTTTTACCAAGCACTTATTTGTTCTTGAAAGACAAGTTGCTTCAGGACTACATCCAAGTGGAATCATAGTTATGAATTTGTAAACAATTGTAGTAGGGTAGCTCAATGTTATCAGGGGCACACTATGAAACATGACTCAGGATTGTTAAATCTTCGTATTGAAACCCTCATAGAGTGTTTCTTTTATTGGCAATTTTTTGCCAAATTTCAACCTGAAATGTATGGTTTCAACTTATACAAAGGATTTTTCATGGAAAGAATGGCCCACATTCGCCAGATTTTGAAAAAAATTAATTTCAAATGGCCAGACTTTTAAGATAAGTCCCAGTAGGAAGCCAAGAACATAGAAAGATACGGTATTTTTCTATTTCGTATTAATATATAATGAAACTTGGCAAAATTGTTTTTCAAATCATCTACATCACAAAATCCGTGAAAGAAACACCCCCCCCCCCCCCCACCCCCCCCACCCACCCCCCAAATACAACAAAAAAAACCAAT
>Ga0116227_10009760_pt1 | contig 17224 bp, 13 predicted proteins | sample S1TSphgellanicum_FD_89693 | JGI IMG/M metagenome (GOLD analysis project Ga0116227, IMG submission 89693) | Host-associated microbial communities from peat moss isolated from Minnesota, USA - S1T2_Fb - Sphagnum magellanicum MG | ecosystem: Host-associated > Plants > Peat moss > Unclassified...
ATGAATTTTTGATTTTGAAAACACAAAAAAATTAAATAATGACACGTGTCCACAAGCTAGTTGTCTAATTTTTAAACATGTGTCATATTTTGATTAGTTGTATGTAATTACAAGGAAAGTTGCACATAAAGTGCAACTACATCGGATTGGTATGTATGTATGAACATGTATACTAACACCGTATATATATGTTGCATACGTAATGTCGCATGCAACTGCATGTCCTATGCAACTACACAAATTTGCAGTTGCATGTGTCACATGCAACTAAATTAGTTGCATGCGACAGTTGCAAAACCCAAAATTTCTAATAGTGTTGCCTTTATAATCTTATGTTCAATTTTATGTTTCATCCTTTTTGAATGCATTCTTGCTTGATCTAAATGTTGTGATACTTGTTGTAATTTTCCATTAACCTTCCTTTAACATATAACTCCAAAGAAGGTTCAACTTTCCTTGGTACAATTCTTCACGTATATGCCCTAATGTCTCTTCCACAACTTGCACAACAATGTTTTTACTTTTTTCAAAACATAAAACCACATGATCACATGGATATATTATCATTTTTGCCAAAAGCCCCTTTTTGTCCTAAGAAAAGAATGTGCCAAGGGCCTATGTGATTCCTTCATTTAAGAAATTGACTTAATATTTTAGGAGTTTTACATTATGTGTTTTTGGTCACCCAAGACAAAATTGAGTAGCCAAGCAACATATGTAAGAGGGAATCAACTCGGAAATGGAACCCTAACGAATGGGTTTTTAAGGTGAACCCAAAAGAGAGCAAAGATTGATTCATTTCCACCATCAGGATCTACTTCAACTTTTGAAATTAATCCTTTAGTTCTTACAATGCTCCAACAAGAAAAAATGTCAAATTGCCTAAAAATGTGTGACATTACCTCCAACAAGATTAAAAATAATGTTCAACAAGTGTTGCACCTTTCTATAACTAGTACCCAATTTTCAAAGAACTAATCAAACTCTCAACAGTGATAGCACTAGCAGTCAATTAGAAAGCAAAATACTTATAATAATTTATTTATAATGGGTGGATCTCTAAGCAAATATGATATAAGCAAATATGATATGGCCATTATAGAGTATTCCTACACATAGGATAGATAGCAATGTAAGCCTTTGGTTGTTCTACATCTCAACATCCAAAAACCACTAACAAACATTTCATTGTAGCTAAAATTAGTGTGTTGATATCTTAAAACCAACAACAAAGCCATGCTTAAGGTTTAGGGGTTAATGGACATGAGCTTTGAAAAATCTAAATACATTTCCCTCAATAATCACCTAAGGAAATTAAGACTCATTGAACTATAATATGACAAAATGTAATCATACATGTAGAGCTAAAGCTCTCAAATTTTTTAGTAAATAACATTCGAAATCAACTAGCCTCTACCTATTGGAACCACATCCAAAAACATAGATGAGCAAAGAAGCATATGATGAATACCCAATACTCACTTGAGGATGAAAGAAATGTCTTTGATGAAAGGTTTGGTTAAATACTTGATGATAAATGAAACTAATGTATGAATTTGTAGCATTAATTAGCCATTCACCATTTTAAAAAACTTTTGAAAATCAATATGTAGTAAGTTCCATTTATATGTATCATGCAATACTAGTTGGATTCATAATTTGACACCCAAACTAAAAATATGAATAATCATATAACATAAAAAATGCAAAACCATGAACATCACAATCCACATGAATGCAAATCATCAATATTGTTTCATACCAAACCCCATTCATAAAGTAAAGTTGTAACTCCCATGCCTATTTTAATTGGAGCTCAGAGTCATGATCTGCACCCTCTTTGAGCACACCAACACAAGCATCAAAAAAATATGGGATATACTTGCATATTCAAAGATGATTATCAAAACTCAAATCCATTAACATCTATAGAATGCACACAAATAGACACATATTAAAGAATCCAAGAAACTATGGTTAAACAAAAGAGAAGAGTCCAAGGATGGTTAGTGCTTGGCACATAGCAACTCGAACAAATAAGGCCATAGATTTACCTATTCATGTCATTTGATATATGGGGTTTTTTCCAATTGACAAATGGCTACTGTAATCTCAAAAATTCACATTCAATGCATAAACTTTGTTCAATTATTATATCATGTAAGGAATAAGTTTAATGAGAGGAAAATATGATTTCATGTAACAAACCATCCTAGGAGAGACCATGCTCAATCTCATGGAATAAGATAAAGGAAATAATTAACTTGTATAGCAAACATTCCTCTTGTAAATCACATGACAAAATTTTTACTAAACTACATAGCCATAACAAAATCAATGTTTAGTGAGAGTCCAATCAATTTTATGCACACTAAGAAAGATGCACAAAATTTTAAACTAGATTCAAGCACTTCCACTTAACAATACAAGAGATTCAACCAAAGACACATCCAGAAGCACATATTATGTTTACCAATTATTATTGGAAAAGATTTCCTTGTTTCAAAAATGCATTATTAAAGACTCAATTCCATTACATCTAGAACATTCAAATGCACATGGGGGAGTAAGCATTCAACCATAATGTCTTTATAAAAGAGAAGTGGTGGCAATGTTTGAATAAGTGGCAAAAGTTATTGATAGATATTACTAAAATTAGTTGCATTATTCAATTCTTGTAACCCTAAAACAATACATAAAAATCAACAAACACAAAAACTAATCCTTTTGCCACTCATCACTCATCCCTCTAGCATTTGCATTCTAATATTATGTGCAATTATTGAATATCTTCCATCGAAACTAATATTGTAAGTCTAGGGAAAAATAATCCCAACAAAACTCAAGAAGTTTAACACAGAATGCAGGCCACACACATCATTGTTATAGATTATGATGACATGTTGTTTTGAACACAATAGAAAAGCCAATGAACATACCGTCCATTGGATGAGATTCTTGTGGAAGAACAAAGACTCGATAGCCAGTTAAGATTTTACAAGAGCAAGTTGCTGAAAACATCAACACCCACTTCCTCCACTCATTGTGCAAAAATCTTGAACTACATACAAATTAGAGAATGAAGCTTATTTTGTTGTTGGCTCCAAGAAACAAAAAACCCCCCGCTATCTATAGAAAGAGCACCCCCTTCCCACCCCCTTATCTTTTGTAGCAAATTCTACCAAAATATAAGAACATGCCTATAGTATTGATGTTTGATTTTTTAACCCTAATGCGTGAGAAAGAATTGTCTTTTACATTGGTCCAGTGTAGGGTGCCGAATTATTTTTTGGTGGGAAGCAAAACAATGGATGCTTCTTATATATACCACATAGGATGGTATGCCAAGGTGTGGATTTGCATTCTAAATTTTCGATTGTGAATGGGAAAGGAAGGAATTGACCATGGAGTAATTTGGCAAGATTAAGGAGGGATTGATTGCATGATGTTGTGGACGAGGTGAGGAATTAGTGCTCATTTTGTTGCAATGGGCGGCTGAACAACTACTGCCAATGTTTGACTTGGACACAAATCTAGTGACGTCTCCAAGTTATGGTGACTTTGCTTCAATGGCATTATGTAATCAAGAGTTACACAATGTTGGTCGTCAAGGTTCTTTTATCAAATTGTACGAACAAGGTTGTAATGAAAAATATGATGAATGGAGGGAGAAGTGATTGGAAAGGCAATAGGCCATGAGACAAGAAATGTAGTCAAGGATTGTTATATTAGGAGTTTAATATAAGTCATGTTGCTATGAAGGGACCTTTTGCAATTGGTTGGTTATGAGCATTTAAAAGTAACTTCAAGTATTTTTGTAGGTTCACCCCCATTTGTTTAAATGCACTCATAGGATTGGGGTTCCTTCTCATACTTTTCACTTCAATGTAATTTGGGCATTAAATTGGCAAAAGATACTAGAATATTGAACTATTTACGAGTTGGGTAATTAATCAACTCCATTACCTAGGCCATGAGATGTGTAGTTTCCAATAGACAATGGTTTGCATTGAAGACAACCAAGTGTTGCTAAACCTCAAAATGCTAAGTTTTTGGGTTTCTCAAGTTGTGGCTATTTGTTTATGCTATGGGCAAAATTTCAAATTTTAAGACATTTATCTTTGTGAGAATGTGGCGATACCTTATATGTGGTGATAGGAAATTGATGGGAAAGCACATGTAAATGTGATCACAAAATAAGGTTAACAATTGGGACTAGTTCAAGGCTAAACCAACATTGCATAACAAAGATCATAATTGCTTGTTTTTAAGGAGATTTTGTTATATAGATCAAGTGTGGCTAGTGATGGTGTTGTATTTTGGTGTGTGCAAGGAAAGGCACTCAACCAAAATGACCTACCATCCATCCACCTCCCAACCTTGTTGGGCTTGCTAGTTTAAGTGAATATGGATGGTCTTTGATGCCAACTACATCCCCAAACATGGGTCATCTACAAGGCATCGCAAGTGTGCCATGTGAGGGAGGGCACCTTGTGTTAACTCTACAAGTTAGCCCTCATTTGGCAACATTCCTTGGGCTTAGTTTAGGTGCAAGCAATGGGGCACAAACCACTTTACCCAACACCATACAAACTAGGGATGTACATAAGGCCCCGTGAGTTTCCAAAAAAAACATTGGATCTTGAGATTCAACGTCGAAAAATAGATGGTAAGAAACCTTAGTCCATCGAGGTTGTTACAAAAGGGTTTATTACAAGCTGTGCCAAAAACAAGGCATGATTTGAAGACTCAATTCGAAGATTTTCTACTAGGTACATGGATGTATCCATTGTCCTTGTGAAAGACTAAAACCACAAGATTTGGCCGACCTTAGGGTAGATCTAGATGCTGAATTTGAGTATGTGGGGAGTGAATTATCAATTCCCAAGCTAGAAAAAGTTGTGTGGTGTGCTTTGAAATATGAAAGGTCGTGTCTAAAAGGATTATGGGAGAAGAATCCTTCAAGGCGCCCACCTCCTAATATATCATACGAAGAATGGCAAAAATTTATTATGTATTGAAATTTTCTAGAACAAATGGCAAAATCACTGGTATAAACCTTGCTTTTTTCACTTTGATTATGTGATTTCCAAGCAAATGAATTGATACATGTAGTTTAGGTGGAGAAAATTGCATGGGTTTCAATTAAATGATAATGCAATGCAAATATTGTTCCAAGTTTAGACTATGGGTTTGCATGGTTTCAACCTAGGGGAATTTGTGTTGTTTAAGGGGGAATTTGATGCACAAGATATGTTCTAACGTCTTCACATATGCAACCCACTATTTTGGAAATGTGTTTGAGTAGGCAATGAAAGCCTCAAGGGCAAAGGTGCAAAAACTTAACCATTTTGGGAGGAAAAGGAAAGTAGGGGTTCTTGAAGACCTGGTGAGTTGGGTTCCTACATTTTAATGATTGCAAAACTTGAGTAATTAAACTACTCATTTGAGGTCCAATGGCGTATCTATGTACATATAGATCCTCATGATTTGTCCAAACATGTAATGGGATTTTGTACATAGTGTACAAGCAGGGAACAACTTGCTTCCATCACTGAAATGGCACAACAATTGGTGGGTTTTTCTAATAACAAAGAATGTGCCAAACTTAAACAAAGCTTGTTTTAATAGTTTTATGGTGATAAAGATGTTTGTTTGGACACTAGACTTGTGTATAATTCACATTAGAATTCTGCATTTGAATGTTTACTGGGTTGCTTCTCTAACTTGGATTGGGAACGATGTGGTAAGAATAATCAAGTGCCCAAGGGAGGTTGCAAAAGTTGGAGAAATCAAATATTGCTCTCAATGGCACTATGCAATTGATGGTAGAAAAGGTTGGTTCAATCCAAGCTTAGCATGACCATTCTTAGAAAACACAAGTGTGGGTGATGGACAAAGTGTCTACCATGGAATCATGAATCACAAAGTTTGACGATAATTTGCCAACAATAACTGAGTTTTTGTCAAGGCTAGAACCCCTCCTCCCCAACTTACAAATACCTCCTAAACAAAACTTGTTTGTTGAAACCTTTACATGTGAGGATGGTGTTGGGGAATTGCATGTAGTGGAGGGAGGGGCTATGGTGGATAGAAGCTCAGATGAAGGGGTGTTGGCAAACAAAAGCACAATGTGGAACCCACCAATAGAAACCCAACCCACATAGGAATATTTGGGCTTCATTTAGTTTGTTGAAAAAATCGTAATATAAAAAAAAACCTGATGTTCCAAGTGGGGTTGGAAGCACAAAAAGTGATGGGATAGAATCTAAAGCACTTGGGGAAGATAAACCTAAAGCATCATCACTTGCTAGTATTTCATGCCATACTAAGTGCATAAGTAGTGCCTTGGGCACTTGTTGATTACATTTGTTTAAGCACGTTCACATTGGGATTAAAATATATGTGCATGTTTTGGTCAAGTACCAATCCAAAGGGATTTATGCTTGTGGATGGTGCAGAACCATAGATGCAATAAAATTAAGTGAAGAGTTGAAGGCCATGAATGGGTCTAAATTGGTTAGTGGAAACACTACTAAGCCAACTAATGGAATAGTTGGGAAGGGAAACCTTAATTTGGGTAGAAGGACAATTGCTCGAAAGGCCATAGTGCCCACACCATCATTGCGAGAAACATAGTTGAGGAAAGGAAACATGAAACAACCCAATGATGCAAGGGCATAAAACACCAATTGCAATCACACACAAGGTATGGGCTCCAACCATTAAACTTACATTGCAATCCTAGAATGTATTGTTTATTGTACATGGATTTTTACTTTGAATTTGATGTGTTTTTTATGTTTGTGGAGGATTAGTTTGATAAAGGCGTCAAAGTGTTATTGTTGGATGGTGCCAATGTTAAACGAACAGTTGCCATTGGGAGGATTACAAGACTTCCAGGGGCTAATTCTTACCATGAGAAACCTATCTTTGAGAAATATTATTCGGTTGGGGTTGGAGAGGCATTGGATGGTAAGGTCCCATTGTTTGTGAAAAATGAAGTAGATGATCCACCTCGACTACACCTCAAGGATGTAGTAGGGACCACCACTTTGTAGGACCATGAATACATTGCTTTAGCAGACAATCCTTAGCACTATTGAAGATAGACCAAACAATTTTATTACCTCATCAATTTGTGCAAGTCATAATTTTTTTGGCCACTCAGTACCATTAAATTATGCATTACATGTTTCATTTGGATTAAAAGCCTATTGTTAAGGTAATTAGTTTGGTTGATAATGTAATAAGAAGATTAAAGCAACTGTTGTGGATTAGGGTGTTGATGATCTAGGGATCAAAACCATTACATACTAGTTTACAACTAAAACATGGGTAACTATTAATGTGAGTAATGTCTTGCTAAAGCTTGCTTATATTATAAAAAATATTTACAGAAAATTAAGATGGCTTCAGGGAGTCAAATGAAAAGGGTTTGTGTTGCATTTATGTGACCTATGCATATTATATGCATGTTGATCAGTTTGTCTTGATGTTTTAAAGCAATGTCTATATTGGAATAATGTTTTTACCATGAAATTTGGTGAAAGTTGTGCTTCTGGTACACCACCACCTAGTGTGCATAGTAAGACTTCCATTCAAGTCTTCCAATGTGGGTAGTGTTGTAGACCACAACACTATGTGTCCAGTGAGCATAAAAAATGTTTGGTGGTTCGTGGTGTTAGTGCCCATGCCAAGTTTTCATGGGAGGTTCAATTAAACATATGGAATACCATGAACACTCAAATAATGTTGTTGCTATGAATGTGCAGTAGGTGAAGTCTAAAGTGTCTAAGCATATCAGGTTTCAAATTGTGTGCAATCATATGAAAATCAATTACAAGTTTGGAGGGAATTTCAAAACCTAGACAACAAGATTGTGACTAAACTTGGTGTTCATGTTCTGCTTTTATAGTTAAAAGTTATGATTCTTCTTGTGTATTATCTACAATAAGGCGACACAGCAATCGAAGGTTTGCAAAGGGAGGTGTTCATCCTTGCAAGATGTGTTGTTGTATGTAGCTCGAGCAGTAGTTATCTCTAGCTTGAAAATATAGTATTGGGAGGGATTGTTGACAGGAACCCATTAAATGTGTGCAAAGAATGCACTTCATCCAATAAATTTTGCAATCCATTGATCTTTTCCAAGACCATGATGGGGTTAAAAGGTCAAGGGCAATTGGCTGCTTTCTTGCCTTTCTCTTTATTGTATTACATTTTCACCTTATGGGAGTTTATTTGCTAACATAATTCTATCTAAAGTCTTTGTCAACAATAACCTCATTGACATATATTGCAAATGTGGGTGCCTTGAGGATGTAAGGAGAACATTCCACAACAATATAGTTTCTTGGACTGCTACATGCTCAATGGGTATGTGATTCTTTGGTGGGCTCTTTTACAATACAAATTAAATTGTAAAAATGGTGTTGAAATAAATAATGTCATTTTTGTTATTTTATCATCTTGCAATCATTGGACCCAATGTTTCAAGGCCTGCACTAATTTGATTCCATGTGGTCCATTTTACAACATTTTTACAATAGTGGAACACCACACATGTACATGGTTGACCTTGTTGGAATTGTCACCATGTGATGAAGACAATGTGTGGTTATGTGGATGGCCTTGCTTGGTATGCTAGAACTCTTTGTAATGTGGGGAACTGTTTATAAAAGAATCTTTTGAATTGAATCTAGGATATGCATTGGCCTATTTGCTACTCTCAAACATCTATTGTTGTTATGTTAATAATTGGGATTTCAATGGAGATGTTAAACAACACAAAGAGGATAAAAGGGGTGTGAAAAAAATAATGGTTGGACATGGAATGAATGGAATGATGAGGTGCATACATTTGTACTATATGATCAAGACCATTTTGAAACAAAAAAGATATGTGGACAATAATGTGACTTTGGGTAGATGAATGATGCTATTATAGACACAACATTTGTCCAACACAATGTAGATGAAGAAAACCAACTATCACATTGGTGTCACCATAACAACAAATTGGCCATTACATTTGGATTCATCAAGACAACTTGTGTTCATGTTCCCCTCTAGAGACTCAAGGATATGAAGTTTCAGTTGTGGTGACAATTACCACGCTATCACCAAGTTCCCTGAGAAAATTTTAATGGGAATGCAATCATAGTATGATGATTCCAATTGATACCATCAATTCAAGCATGGTGTTTATTCATGTGAGAGTAATGGTGATGCTAGCCATCCCTATTATCCATAGGTAATATTTTTCTTCTTGTACTTGTTCAGACTTCAAACCCTTCAAATCTAAGTTGATTCATGTATTTATATATATTAACCATTATTTCACTAAAATGAATTTAGCTATGACATGTCCATATATTACATGTAATGGTTGATAAGAATCTGATTAAAAGAAAGTAAACATGAGAAATATTGCCAATTTAGTATCAATGCATGAATGTAACTCTTGTTTATATTCATCTTGACATTTCATTTTTTATTCTTTAACATTCTTGGGTTGCCTCCCTTTTCATGTTGATGTCTTGATGTTATATCTTCATATTTATAACTCTCTACAATACTTGTTATTAGTTTGTCTTTAAATCCTATTCCAATTGATTTCAATCCTAATTCTAGAATTTTTTTTTATCACATATTGAATCTATAACCTAAGTAAAAGGTCATATCTTGATTCTATTGAGATAAAACTCAAGTAAGTATGGAAAAGTTCTCAATACCCATGAAGATATTTAGGATTTGCATGGAGGTTGGTTTGCAAAACTTTGTATTTTTTGATGTTCAAGCACTAAATGGTAAAGTGACATCATAGAACTATCATGCATCGTGGCACAACTTGAGAATCAATTTTGGTTGGGAGACTTGTCACTTCAAGGTTTATGGTTCTTTAATCTGGTATTTTTTTTCAATTTGAAGTCTAGGTCATCATTAGTATGTTTGTGGTTCTTTGATAACTAACTAGGAATGTGCATTGCATCAAAGTTTGTGTGATAAATTTGAGGTATTTGCAAAATTCATGCTTCTCTAGCTTGTTTAAAAGGATTCTTCTTCAAAAAGATGACACGGTGCGAGGAAAAGATCGATGAATACTAGAACATTTATGGAGCTACAGCTAATAATTATTACCATGCAAACATTCTCCACAAATGTAGTTAATGCAAGTGCACAAAATGCTTTAGGTGCTACAATATTGAATCTATTCCACAATTAGATAATCTTTACAATGTAGGATCATATCGCTCTTATTTGTTCACATTTCTTTGGTTTCGTGCAAGTAAGATCTTTAGAGATAGGTAAAAGGGTAGGGGAAGAGGTCTTTAAATAAAATCTTCGAGGTTCATTAACATATGTCCTTTCTAATAAGTCATAGCCATGGTGGGAAACAATATTACCAAGGCTTAGCTTTAGAACCTCACATACTTAATGTAAGTGTTCGTTACTTTAGAATTCAAGAAAGGTACTTGTCTTAAGGTTCACAATTTTGACTCTTGTTGATTGTCATATAAGTGCTAAATGGTAATTAAGGCAGAACTCTATTGAATTGATCTTGCAAAGGTTACTTATGTACAAGGCGTTATTATTTGATCATACAAATATTTTATGTTTGTATTAAGCTTGGGGGAAATTAAAGGTGGGTCTATCAAGGTGTGATTGACGATCCTTATGGATATTTTTTTATCGATGAAAATAAAATTTTGAAGAAAGTAATCATAAAATAGACATTATATTGGCATTCCTTTACCAACCTTGTGTGGTCTTTGACTTTAGCTTTTGTTTATCTATCCACATAAATTGTCAGTCTCTCTATCTTTCTTTTTTTGGTTTTTTTCTTTCTCTTTATTTATTGATGATGGAGGCATTTGTTCCATTTTTTGTAGATTCCTTTTTCAAAGAATATAAATAAGAGAAATGTTGCCCCAATACATCTTTACTTGGAATGCATTAACATTGCATATGATTTTGAAAGTGCGGAACTTCTCAATCTGTTGTCTAAAAAGTTAAAGTGGGTTTGGTAACCCATCACTTTTGCCTTCTTGATATTATAAATGAACTTTCAACGTTATTCATACAACTTGTTCGAATCATGTTAGTTTTTTCAAACATGAGCAATTGTAAATGAAACAACAGAAGTTGTAAAATAGTTATGAAATAAAAAACAAGTTTTTTTTAGTATGGTGCATGTTGATTGCTTTATTTATGACTGCAATACTTATATTTAATGCTCCCATATTTAGAAGTGCATGTGATTTTATTTGAATTTAGTGTTGATCCATATAATGTTGGTGGGGGTTTAGGGCTGGTAGGCATGTGCAAACCAATTGGGAACATTGATATTAATGCTATTTAGACAGAGTATTGCATGGCTTAAAAATATTCAGGTAAACATGTAATCAGGTTTTTTACATCTACTCATCTACCAAGAGATCTTGTGGAACATTTATAATTTCCAAGTGGTCTATAGTTTATAAGTAAATGTCTTTATAACACTTGCATGCAATTTCAAGCACATGATATTAGGCAAGAATGATCTAGTTGTTTTAATGAATTTGGTAGCTTGGAAAGGTTGAATATTGGATTTCCAAAATTTCACATCATAATTAACCAATTGTAAGGATAATTATTTTTTCATTAACATTAAGGTTGTTGATAATTTCAAAGTTGTGGAAACCATCAAGCTTTTTGTGTGATGGTTGCAGGATATTATTTATGGACATTTATCATCAAGGGTGCACAATGATGTTGCAAAACCTTGTCCCCCAACCCTACTTGAGTATTATAAAACATGCAATTACAAACTTCCAATGGTTTGGTATGTGGGTTGGTTTGTTCTTAAATTATTAGCTTGAAAGTGGATTAGACTAAGAAATTACATATTTGTAGTAGCCTAACTATGTGGCCTTTAAATGTTATATTTTGAAATTATTTTAGTCTAACATTTGAACTAAAACAATGTAAAATAGATGTAGGTTAATGATATTATAAATTACAATTTTTTTTACATTCACACAGTTAACATCTTGTGAATTCCAATAAAGGTTCAATTCAATTCCAATTACGTTATAGTCAATTGGTCAATTCGATGTCAATGGTAAATGGTAGAAACAATATTAAACATGTTATCTTTCGTTCAACTATCCACCAATGTAGTTGTTGAATAATCATTATGTTGATTTGATCTCTACTATGGCTTGATTGTCATATGAAAATGTGAGTGGACCACATGTCACCCCAATATTAGCCCAAACACCAAATCAGATAGTTGTAACATAGTTGACCTTGCAACTCAATCTCTATTATAACTTGATTAATTCCTCAACCATATTCAATCGCCACATGTCACTTCCCCATTGGCCAAATGCTTTGTTCTTCAAGGTTGTAAAATAGTCGACCCTCCAACTAATTCTTTATTATGGGTCGATTAATGGTGCAATGTTGTGGATGTGCCACACGTCAGCTCACTAGTGGCCCAAATCTCCAACCAACATAGTTCAAACATAGTTGAAATTGCAACTAAAGTGTTAGTTGACATCATGTTGAGTTGGCAGATGAAGTTTATTCACAAATCAAATGTAGTTGACAACATCTTTCGACTAAATTGGTAGAACAATTTTCAACTAAATTAGCAAGTAGTGGCACGTAATGACTATTATTATGGTGTTGACATGTGGCATGCACTTTCAACTATAATTTCACTCTTGACTTGTACTTGTCAACATTATTGTTTAGAAGTTGCAAGAAATATTTCCTAATTACAAAAAACAAGTTGCAACTACATGTGTGGTTTTCAACTTGGTTTGTAATTGAACATTAGTTGAAAACATAGTTACAAGAGGAAGGGTTTTCTACTAGTGACACTAAAGAACAAAAGAAAAGTGATATTGTTCTAGAATCTATAATACAAGAATTGGATAGTGACATTGAAAACCCTAAATGTAAGAAAGTAAAACTTACCTACACAATGGCACACTAGAAAGTTGAAGACTATCTAGAATTTGAATGCATCGATAACTTACAAGTTCAACATCAAAGTGCAAGTTCCATGGCGCACAAACTCCAAACTTCAAAGTCCAACGAGTTTTTGTAGGAACTTAGCCATAGACAATCCATACTAGTAATTCTAAAGTTCAAATCTCCTCATTAATCTACATTGCAAGATCTTGTACACCATATCCCTATTCAAGTATTACCCAACACCCATTGTCACATAATCCATGAATCCCAAGTTGCAAGTTCTAAACCATAAACTTTTTAAATTTATTCAATTGTCAAAACCAAATTCACACAATGTAAGCAATTACCTCAATACTTAAGTAGATTGTAGTTTTTTTGTACATGGAAAGTCCTTATGCACATAAAATGCTAGCCAATTTTAGGTAACTTGTAACTTGATGTAATTACACAATTACTTAGGTAATTGTTTAAAGGGGTAAATTGAGTGGTAGGAGTTCATAATTTGGTCATGGTGCATTGACTTATGTCATGTGCACCATGTGATATTGTTTCCTTGTGATTAATTGTGGAATCACATGGGGAACCATGTGATAATGTTTCCTTGTGATTAATTGTGGAATCACATGGGGAACCATGTGATATTGTTTCCTTGTGATTAATTGTGGAATCACATGGGGAACCATGTGATTTTGTTTCCTTTTGATTATTTGGGAAACCTTGTGGTGGATAAACTTTAGGAAGTTTCTTAACTAGTTTCCTTTTGGTTAGTATATAAGGAGGTGTTTGTGACCTTGAGAAACATCTTCACTTGTACAAAGTTATGGTATGAATGCAAAGTTTGTGGGAATTGAAGTTTTGATTTTGAAAGGCTTTTGGTTTTGAATGGTTTTGGTGTTGTTTGTGTTTAGTTCATGGTAGGAGAATGGTGAGGTTTGCATAGCCAATAGAAGGGTAAAAGGATAATTTTGCAACCAAGAACATAGATTTCATAGCTATGTAGTAATCATACATAGTTTCAGTCCTAAAACCTTTCATGTTGTAAATACACATATCACTTGCTATTGGTGAATTTTAGAATGACATAGATTGCATGTTGCTAACAATTTATCATTAAGTGTAGAAGTAACTATGATGAAAAGCTCTACAATGAAGCTCATGCTCCTAGCAAATTGGTGGCTAGATAGGAGAGACAAGGTGGCAATGCAAAGGTTTAGGGTTTAATGATGGTGACAATGCTACAACTTGGCAACAATAGGATTAGGTGATTTGGGCTGGATTGTGACCCTCATTTGATAATGAAGGTGTTGCATACCCTAATATGGAGTTGCCTTTTGCTGATTTTTTTGCCCCAAAAAAAAATCGCTGGTCACCAAGACTCATGAGTCATGACCAATCTTGTACTATATGTCTCTTTTCACAATGTATTAGTCAGGTACTTATATTGAGTATTTTCATACAAGTCCGATATTGGTATTGGATCATTGTTCACACTTTCATATCAGCCTGGTCCTGGTAATGGCTCCAAGGATTTTTTTTTGCCTGATATGAGGTAGGTACAAACCTGGTATTGAGAATGGTATAAAATTGATACAATACTGGTATTATCTCAGGTCCCTACCAATCTGGTATTAACATAAGGTCATTATTGTGTCAGGTGATATCAGATTGCTCTGTTCTTCCATACAGTACTAATATATACGCAGGTTGCTCTTTGTATACCGGTAGAACACCGGTATTTAAGACTACACATGAAACCATAGCTAATCCAGATTCATCTTGAGAGTGATAATATCAAAGCTTGAAAAGAATATTTTTGGGTAAACTCCCAATTAATATCACTAGACCTTGATGTAAGGATTATTATGAATGTCTTCTACAATCAACATTGTTCAGTCAATTTTGCAATGTTCACGTGCAACCAACACAAAAATCAAATGTGTTGGGTTTTTGATCCCCAACAGCATGACGCCCTGTCTGATACTATGATCAGAACCTTAACTCATTTTCTAATGCACTTTCTGTTTACTAGGGATTTTTGAAAGCATGTCATGTAGGATAGTCATCTGGCACCTTGTATTTGATGGTAGAACAATAATAGGACACACAATTCATGATATTGGTTGTGTGTGCAGAACTAGACTCGGTTTCAATTTATTCTTTTTGCAAACATCCAAACTAATTTTCTTTCAATTTTTTCTGTGCAAAATGCAGCTTTACCATTGGAAAAATATATATTTCAAGTTCTCCTCAAACACAGTTTGGAAAAAAACAAAAGTAAACCACCCAGAAAGTCATTAACAAGAACTGGAGGCTTAGGATCTTAAAGACCTGCTTCAAAACCACTCTAGAATCCGATCAAATAAAGATAATTAGCTGCAACTAAATTGAAGGGTTCCATTGAAAACTACAAACTAGCAAGGATTGGCTATTCCATGTCATATTTTCCCTTTTAAATCTCTTGTACTTGGAGTAGGGCCTTTCTTTGGGTAGAAAATTGACCATAAATAGCCAGGAAAAAAACAGAACTTCTAGTTAGTTTGTTGCACTCTTCCACATGTGATGATCTTCAGGCAGGGGTTTTTTTGGGAAATTTCAATCAAATGATGATTTTTTTCTGGCAAAAGTTTCTAGTATTTTTTTGAGTTCTTGAGTCACCAAATTTTGAAAACAAAAAATTGCCAGATTGCATCCTAAGTTGCAGCAGGTAGCTAAAATGTAGAAGGATGCTAGAACTTTTTCTTTTTTCACTTTCATATTTTCTTATTGCCAAATCTGGCTAGATTGTCTTACAGATGATCACAACTTCAGCTACATCACAAAATTGAAATGAAAAACCCTGCCTTCAGGCCTAAACCAGCCGAAAGGTTTCCTGTTGTTCCTACATTATCTTTTGGATTAGAAAACTGAGCTAATACTTGGAAGTCTTGGTGTTCAATGTTTCACTTAACTTTTTTCAAATTAGAAGACTGAACCCTTACATGGAAATATTCAAAACCTTGCTATTTACTTCAACTACTATTTGAGAAAATTTGCCAACCTTCCCAACTAAGTAAATTAATTTGCAAATCTTTTCTATAACATGTTTTTGCTAGAAAAATTTATGTTGGGGTTGGAATATTGGAAAGTCCCAATTTGCAGTCCACCACATCCCAAAGACCAATATGAAATCCACTAAAAGTTTGCCACTACTTGCTGATAGAAAGCAAATTGACTAAAGAACCGGTTATTCTTTACACCTACAAAAATACTGGCTAGGTCGCCAGGTCTTCTCCCCCTCTATTAATCCAGGAAAATCCTATTACAATTCAATTTTGATTTATGAGCCAATGAGTTTTTTGGTGGCGAATTTTTGTGAAAAATATTTTTGGAAGAGATATTTTCTGTCACAAATTCCCTATATTTTCAAAAAAAACCCAAAAGAAATTTTAATCTTAAAATCTCCAGAAATGGTCACAATTGCCTGCAAACTCAAAGGGTGCTTAACACTTTCTATTTTCATATTCTGAATATTGTCAAATTTGGCTAAATTTACCTATGGATCAACACCAATTGAGCAACATTATTTTTAAAAAACAAATCACTGGTCTGACCTGACATAAAAAATAACATTTTTGAAACCTTTGTATTGTGAGGTCTCCAAAGATATGCAATTCACTATTGGTGTCTTACAAATTTGTCAGCACAATTTGGCATTGGTCTCGTGCAGATTGTAAGATTACTCTTTTCAAGAAGCAACAGAAAATTATCCTCTTTCTTTTTATGTAGTAGAAAGGGTTCAACCCTGATCCTTTCCAGGGTTGGACTGGTATCAACTTTCTCACACCTGGCAGGCACTGGGATTGGGTACTTTTTAAAACTTTCATGCCAGTCTGGTACTGGTATTAGGTCCAACTTCCACGGTTGATATATGAGGCCTTGTACTACCTCAGGTCACATATCAAATTGGTATTGGTATAAGGTTGGTATTATCTCAAGTCAGACCTGACTAGTATGCTTTTCAATATTAGTACTCGTAGCAATATTATATAACCAGTTATCACCCTATGTACACTCATAGTTCATGCCCCTACTATTAGCCTAGGCCAAAAATGGCCAAGAACACAGGTAGGCAAAAACTATTTCTTGCAGCCCAATGAGATGAGGCAGCATGCACCCATGGGACCTGGGTTTTTTCTTCTTGGAGGGGAGGGGGGGGGGGGGGGGGTTGTGGGGGTGGGGGTGTTTTTTTTGCCCCCGCAGTCCATCTTTTTTTTTCTTA
>Ga0116227_10009761_pt1 | contig 17220 bp, 15 predicted proteins | sample S1TSphgellanicum_FD_89693 | JGI IMG/M metagenome (GOLD analysis project Ga0116227, IMG submission 89693) | Host-associated microbial communities from peat moss isolated from Minnesota, USA - S1T2_Fb - Sphagnum magellanicum MG | ecosystem: Host-associated > Plants > Peat moss > Unclassified...
AGATTTGATGTCACGATGGATGACGGCGGGTACAGCATAGGTGTGAAGGTACTCGATTCCTCGCGCAGCTTCTAACGCTATCTTCACACGCAAGTGCCAGGAAGAGATGGCACCGCTGTTGCTATGTCTGTCGTCATGCAAGTGATCGTAAAGCGTGCCATTGGGCATGTACTCCAACACAAGCAGAAGCTCGTCGTCTTCATCGCAGTAGCCCACGAGCTTCACAAGGTTTCGATGATGCACCCTTGAAAGAAACTCCAGTTCCTTCTCGAATGCCGTCTCATTATCCTCGTACATCGTCTTGTTGGCGTTCATCTTCTCCGCTCTTTTGATCGCCACTTCCCTTCCGTCGGGAAGAACCCCTCTGTACACCACTCCGAAGCTCCCCGCCCCGATTCTCCTCCCATCTCCGAAACCCTCGGTTGCAGCAGCCAACATGTTGAAGGTGAAGAGATCTGCTCTATTTGTCAAATCTCGCCTCGCACTACTCCTGCACACAAGAGCCCGCAACAACAACAAGACCACATTGTGATGCGATTAGCATGAATGCGCAGTGCATTGCAGAGAGATCCCCCTCCCTCGACAGCGGAAAACAAGCAAGTCCCGATGAGAGAGAGACAAGACAAGACACGTACCTGTTTATGGAGGAGCCGTGCAGTGGCGACAAGCGCATGGGCGTGACTACTACGGCGAGGTTGCATGCTTCGTCATCGTCGGCTTTTTCATCAGCAGCAGCTCCGGGATTCTCTTCCGAGTGATGGACACGGCTGTTATTGCTGCTGCTGCGGCGTCGCGCATTCGCGCTGCATGCGAACTTCCATGTGCAGCAATTCTGGAGTTTTGGGATCTGCTGCTGCTGCTGCTTGCGGTGCAGGAAACAGCAGCAGATGAGCGCCACCAAGCTGACGAGAATCCCCACTCCTCCCAACACTCCTAAAGAGATTGTCGCGAGCATTGTGCGCCTCAAGCTGCTGCTGCTGCTGCCGCCCTTGAGCAGCGGAGAAGAAGGAGAAGAAGAAGGTGGCTGCTGCGTGCTCGGAATTGGAGAAGGAAAAGGTTTAGGGTGTGAAGGAGATGCGATAGGAACAGGAGGAGCTGAAGACGACGACGACAGTGGTGTCATGGCGGCTGCTGGAGGTCCTTGACAAGTGCTGTTGGAGCAAGCGAGGCAGACAAACTGATTGCGGTTTGCACAAACATTTCCTCCCACACCCATTGTGGCATTGGAGCCGTGGAAAGAGAAGGAGCCGAGCGGACACGGACTGTTGGTGCAGATCCCGGGTGCAGCTTTCAGCTGCGGAGGAAACAAGAACTCGCTGCGATTGTTCTTTTGACTACTGTTATCAAACCCTCTCCCCCAGCAGACAGTGGAGAGATCAGTCTCCTTGATACCACAAGTGTAGAAGTCGCTAGCAGTGATGGAAGCAAACGCGACTCCTTGAGGAGCTGCGAGCTGAGCTGCGGAGTTATCACCCCAGCAAACCGCTTCGTGGGTCTCTGTGCACAATCCGCAACTGTGAGAAGCTCCGAGTGCAAGAGACGAGAATGCCCAATTCTCAGGCGGTGGCACTGCTGCTCCTTCCTGCAAAGGATACTTCCCGAAGCACTCGACAGCACCATCCGCGACTCGGATCCCACAAACATGTCTTCTTCCTGCGCTGATGCTGGAGTACATGGTGGAGACGTTCAGGTTGAGCTCCACTCCCCAACACATCATCTGCGATCCGTTGGTAAGCCCGCAAGTGAAGTCCCCGCCGGCAGTGAGAGAGAGGAAGGCAAACCCATGCGGCGATGTTGATGTAGAGGACGATCTTCTTGAGTGCTGCTGATCCCATCCTTTCAGTCTCCAGCAATTGATGGATCCATTCACTCGTCGAAGCGCACACACATGGGATTCTCCTACCGCAATCTGCACGTACCTCTTCTCCGACAGACGATGCTGCTGCTGGCTTCTTCTCCAAGGAGACGACGAGTTCTTCTCATCTCTCAGATTCCAACAAAAGGGTTGTCCTGTTGACTCTCGCAATCCGCACATAAACCCATCTCCGCCTGTCACACCCACGTACGAGACTCCCGCATTGCCCACGGAGAAAATCCTCCTCGGATCGCGAGAATCCCAGCAGCGGATCAACTGCTTTCTCCCAGCGAGAATCACACATACTGTACAAGAGTAGGCTGCCGCTGGAGAAGAGCCATGGAAAACATCACGAGACACTGCCGCCAGTGGAGACATGGATCCCAATCCCTCTGCAATTGGCACAATACTGCATGCTAGTATTGCGAGACAAATCAACAAAAGGATCGGATGAAACCTACACCTGCTGCTTCTTCTCCTGCTTCTTCTTCTTCTTGCTGAAGCACCCCATTCATCACCACTTCCACAATCCTCTGGTTTCTGCAACAACAACGCTTCCACAGTAGTAGTACCGTATCTTGTATGATGGACAGTAGTAGTGCATTTTGCTAGATTCTTGTTATAGACAAGCATTCTACCAGATTCTTAATGTTGCAGGTGACGATCTCCCCAATTCTGGGACCAGCTTCCCAGCTGGTGCACCTATTGTTGCAAATGAAGAAGGAATTGTGTTGAAGCTTGAGCCCGGTGGTGGTGTTGGTTGCTGCTGCTGCTGCTGTTAGTGGTGAGAGTTGGTCTCATGTCCACAACCAACAGAACAACAATGTGATGCTGCTTGTAGCAACAACAGCTCCAAAACTCAGGCTGCAAATTTGCATCATATTGGTACTGCATTTGCAAACTTGATTAACAGAAGCAACTACAAGTTGAAAGAAAGCATGGTAAAGTAGATGGAAATAATAGTCTGCCGAAATTCTAGCAGAAAAATCTACCACCATAACAATAGAGACAATAACAAAACAACAACATAAGAAAACATCAGCATCAACAAAGCAGCAACAGGAATAGCAACAACAGCAGCAGCAATAATTTTGCAGCTGCAAATTCAGTTTCTGTTGAATCTACTACAAGCTTACATTTTTCATTTGAATTTTTGCTAATAAACAACCAGTTTCACACATGCAGATTTGAAATTGTTTAGCTTGCAACCCAACAACAACTGGCTCAAAAAAAAGATAATTGGTAACAAAGGGTAACAACCAAGTACAACTCAACAAACAATTGCTAGCAACCAAAAGAAAGATCGATTGCAAAAGGACCAAAACAAACCCATTTTGCAAAAACGTGCAATATAAACTCAAGTGTAAATCAACCAAAGTAAACCCATTTGCAAAATATGCAACACAAACTCAATTGCAAACTAACCGAAACAAATCCATTTGCAAAACTAACAACCCAGGCTCAATTGCAAACTAAGCAAAACTAACCCATTTCCAAAACAAACAACATAAAAACTCAGTTCTAAAAGCAACCCAAACAAACCCAATTGCTACCAAGAATCACAAAGCACTGAGCTTTTGTTGTGAGCAATTGATTGATAGCACCCTTAACAAACTCTCGACACTCTATACTCACAAAAGTTTTTGGAACAAAGAGTTGGAAAACTTTTGAATCAAACAAGCACTAGGTAAGGAGGGACAAGAATTTGATAAGGGAAAAAAACAAGAGAGGACAAATTGAAGAGAATATAAATTTGCCTTGTAAAAAGTCTTTCCTTATTTGACTTTATTTGTGGGTGCTACTACAAAGTTTTTATGGTAGTTTGGGGTCTGTCTCATTGGAATAGAGACTTTGGAAGATGGGGGCAAAGGAAAATAATGTTGATTATAGTTTGGAGAGGGCAAATTTTGGGGGGGGATTTTGTGGCATTGGTATGAAAGAGAAAGAAAAAAGAAGAAAAGTTGAGTGTGTATGCGTGTATACGTGCAGGTGTGTGCACGTGTGTATACGCGTTATTGTTGTTGTTTTTTTAATACTTTGATAGTCAAGTTTGGGATGGAGCAAGTGTGATTGAGAATCTCTCCTTCCATCTCTCTTTCCATGCGCATTTGCGGCGCTAGTATCTTTTGAGTAGCATAAAGTTCATCCCATCTCAAGACTAATTTCATTTGTTCTTCTTCAATACATATGTTGAAAAATGTATCCACTTTTCTCTCTTTTTCTCTCTTGATCTTTTTGTCACTTTGTGCTTGGTTTTTTGTGTTTTTTTCAGCAATTGTGTATGATGGACGTTTTGTTCACGAGTGAGATGTTCTCACTTTTGAGACGAAAATAATGCCATGTGATGAACTTGCAACACTGTAAAGTCAATTTTTCTTTAGGAGATTTTGGGCTTGGGAATCAAAGTTCACATAATGTTGGCTAATTATGTGTGTAAACACACAAAATAATATATGCTTTGTTGGTGGGAAAAAGACAACCTCCTATGTGGAAACTTCTTAACCCCTAAAAATCTAAGCCCATTTTACAACAATTTTATTTGTATTTGAGATTTATTTAGAATTTTGGTCCAATCTACTCATTCCTAAATCAAATTACAAATTTAACAATAGATTCAAAGTTTCCAAACTCATAGTTCTTTGGTAAAAGTTTCAGCCAAAATCAAGTAAAAGATGATCAAATAATAAAACTAGATTGAGCTCACAATCAAATAGATGTTGCCCAAGGTTAGATTTGAACTTTCATTGGTTTTTTTTGTTTTTTTTTGACATGGATTAATGAATGCATTTTAATTTGGCACTCACAATGATTAAGTTAGCTACTCGGATAAAAAACTCAAGCCAAAATGTGATCTTCTTTCATAGGAATGAATCTTTCTAACTTTTAGAGTGAGAATGTGAGGATCCTCAAAATGATGGACAAATAAAATGATCTCGCTACCACAACTCGTGGGTCAACTCTTAAACGTCTTTTCAAGTTAGCCTAGCTAAGCTAGGAAGGCCGACTAGGGGTGGGCCTTGGCCTTTGGGCATTTCTTCCTCACACACATGGGAAAGTGGTTACATGGGGGTTTTCTTGACATATCCTTCCCCAAATCCACTTGTATATGCTTGCGCAACAAACCATTGAAAAGATATTCAATGTGTCCACCCAACCAAAAAATTATAAAAATTAAAATCTCTATCATCTAGATCAATTTCAAATACCAAAAAAAGCCATTTTTTGGCTTGTTAGGCGTTAAGGGGTCAACTTCAAATGGGTATCTACATGTGCACAATTTGAAATCCTAATTGTCACTAACTTATTCTATGATGGGCTTTGTATGCACCTTGTCAATTTCCAATGCCCCATTTTGGGCCTTTTTGTGTGGAGCTTGCAACAACTATCTACATGGCTATATGGTTACAATGTCTTTCAAATTTGTTGAACAAGACTCCCCATTTATCCCTCTTTCTTAAATTCTTAAAGAATTTTATCAATTTTTAGAATCCTTGGGAATAGATTTTCTTTTGTGTGGTAAAATTTTTGCATCTTGGCTACCGAAAAACAAAAAAAGGAAATGTGAATATTTTGTCATTTATGTTCTTAAAGTTTTTGAAAAAAATCATCATTTATCGAATTTTTTTGAAAATAGTGAAAATTCTCTAGCTTCATAAACTCAATTGAAGTGAGTGCTCAACTATTACCTCAACTTAAAACCAAACCTAAGTCAGATGTTTCCATTATTTTGGATTGAGTTTTTCACTCAACCAATATCCTATTGTGATAATAGAGCATTGATAAAAGTGGAGTAGAACATGCCAAAATATGCACATATTGCATGATGCTCACACACATATCCTCGTGAATCCTAATTAGTGGGTATACAAATTGACCCCCAAAAAACCAAAAGGTTTTGACTTCCTTCACAATCCCAAAGTCAGCCATGCTATACACGTGCACGTACATGGTACGTATGTATGCATATGGCAACAAAAATAATGATGCATAGAGCCCACAATTTTCTTTTAAAAATACAAAAAGAAAGGAGCCAAGAAATACCTTGGAAAGCATTGAGAAAGAGGCTAATTATGTACTATGAAATTTTGGAAGTCCACAAACAAAGATGAGATACAATTTGATTTTAAAGACAAATTTTGGGTACTTTCAGCTACTGTCCGTCCCAATTAAGGGGATGGATGAAATGTCCGTCCGGCTTGATGACGGGACGAATTTTGGGGAAGCTTTTTTTCTTTTAGCTACTGTCCATCCCAATTAAGGGGATGGATGAAATGTCTGTCCGGTTGGATGATCACAAAATAATAATAAAAATAGAAAACACATAAAAATAAATAAATAAAAAAGTTAAAAGTTTCTAAAACGCGAACCAAGTTTAAAGAAACCGGGGGACTTCACAGTGGCCGAAGGTCACGGGCACCCACTAGAAATAACAATGACTCTTTAACACAAAGTCGCACTTACATTATGGAGAATGAGAAAAAAGAGTGTCCCACCACCATGCATTTGCAATTTTGTTTGTCAAGATGTGATGTGCTAGAAATGTGTAGAAGATTCATAATGTTGGTATAATAATATTGTTGATGTTTTGTCATTTTGGGTTTCTAGCTAGCAGGGGTTCTTTTTTTCAATTGTTTGATATTAAAAATTTGACAAAAAAATTCCCAAAAAATTAGCAAAATTAGTCAAATTTACACTAGAAAAACAAGATTTTCCCAAATTCTTTTTTTCAACTATAAATTTGTTGGAAAAAGAACATAGGTTTTGTGCCTTTTCTGGCAAATTTTTTTTAGTATATGTAAGTCAACTGCTCTCCTCTCTATGTGCTTTCCGGATCCAATATTGATGATGAATAAAAATTATCAATAGTCGTGGAATCTTAGACTTTGAAGGCACTTGTGAGCAACAAGTTGGAAATAAACAAGAGTTGTAACTTGTAACTTGTTTTGCCTTTTCTTTTGCCAAGTACCTTCTTGATACGAGATTTATTTTATTTATTGTTTTTGAATCGGTTTCCTAAAGAACTTGTTGATGATAAATATCACTCTTCCCCTTTTGACTTCATGTTACTCTGTTTGGGACACTTTTTTAAAACCATTAAGCAAAAAAAATGAGACCCATTTGGGCCCACACACCCACTCACTCACCCATCCACCCACCGACCCCTCAGCTCACAATTTCTTCTTCACAGAAATCTGACCATCCGGAAACTATCAGATTCCAATGAAGTCCATTCACTCACAAAATTTTCTTCACACAAATTTGATTGTTAAAAATGTCAAATTCCAAATGGGAATTCATTCAATTATAATAATAAAAATCTTCACACAAATCTGAGTGTTGGCTATACCAAATTCAATTGAATCCACTCTTTATCATGTTCCTATTTGGGTTTTTAATATCTCATTATTATTTATATCAATTTTAAATTAATTTAAATTATATTAAACATTATATTATATCCATGATGGGTAAGGTAAAAGAGGAAGGTAGTTATTAACAAACAAAAAAAAGAAGATAATTATTAGTAAAGGAATGAAGTAATTGAGCTTGAAAATGAAATAAGACTTTTTTCATATCCCTGCCCATGGGTAGAGGAAAGGAGTAAGATAGTTATTAAGAAATGAGATAGTTAAATTGGGAAATGGTGAAATAATTATGAGTTGTGTTTAAAATTATCTTTGGAATTGTCTAGGGACAATCGTACAATAGATTATATGAGCCTACGAAATATTATGCAAAATCACCCATATACTAGCTTCTCAAAATTTCATCATTAAATTTATTTAATTTTTGCAATGAGCCAATTTGATTGGCCCATTTCAAAAAAAACATTTAACTATGGAGGTTCCCCAAAATAGAAGATTCTATGTAAAGATAATGTGTCTCTCCCTTTGCCCAGCTATATAGGTGAGAAGGGGAGGACTTTGGGCAAAACATATGAGATTAAAGTGAGGTGCTATTGGGAACACGCTTGAGGAACATATTGGGAACCTGATGGGAGTCCATTGGGAACAAAAGAAAAATGAACAAAATCTTTCCCCCCTCCAAAACTTAAAAGAAAACTAGTTGTCTTTGTCCTCGTACATGCTTGATAAAACCTAAAATCATACATGCATGTCTACTATCTTAGGGCAATAATAAAATTTTATGACATAAAAAACAACAATAATACAAACAATTTTGGGCTCCACGCTACTTCACCTTAACAGTGACAACGATTAAATTATTTTTTGTGGACATAATAATTTTGTTGTAATCAATCAATTTAGTCTTTTCAAAAGATAAAATCTTATACATTTCAATATATGCCATTTTGTTCCATTAATATGTTTTTTCATTTTTGTCAATGAAAGTCTAATTCATTAAATAAATTCATAACAAGATATGGTTTGATAAAAACATTGAAAGGGTGCCAATATATATATATATATTCTAAAATGAAATTTGATCTATGACCAATTATAATCCAGAATGGCTGTGGAATTGTCAGAATGACGATCACCAAAATCCCATCCTACATAAACCAATTCCAATGAAACATTGTCACTATAATTAATCAATTAAAAATTAATTTCATTATGATTTTTTAAATTAAATCTTCATCAAAGCATTATTGAAGTTTTTAAAATAACATCAAATAAAATTTTATTATATTTTATATTTCAAAAGAAAATTTTATATTAAAATTTTAATTTATTTAAAAATTGATATGTTTTATTTTTATCAATTCTTGCATAATCTTTCAGATCATTTTCTTAAGAATCTCATTTTAATAAGATTTAAAAGAATTGAAGCTAATTATTTGTATGCTTATCAAACAAATTTCATATAAAAAAATTAGTCATATGATTTTGTTTTACATTTCATATTGATATGAAACCTCACAATACAAAAAGGCTAGTGACAACCCCAAAAAACTATAATGATATATAGGCATGATCAAATCAGTTACCCAACCTTCATATTTTGAGAAACCCAACAAGTAGATGGGTAGATTTCAAAACAACCCATCAATTGAATGGGTGCGCCCAAAATCTACACTCGCACCTCCATTAGCTTGGGGCAATAAAAAATCAAGGCACTTCAGTACATGCTGAGACTCCCCATTGACTGCATGAAATTTCTATTTCCAAAACTGTTGATCACCATTGCAAATTGCACCACAAACCTCAGTGGGGGACCACAGATTTCTCATAACACACATCAAACAAAACTGTGACTCTAGTATCAACTTACATAACCATCACAAAAACATCACCTCCGATAGCACCCCATAACACTCTTTGTACCTACTGCAAACCCTACCTCTTCAAGCTCAGTATTTGATAAAAACATTTTCAGATTGCAAGTAGGCTTTATCTGAAGTTTCTTTTCTCTGAACATGTTTCTCCCCTTTGAAACAGCCTTCTTATGGTGATGGGGGAATAAAGGCAGCTTGGGATACCTTGCAAGTGAAAATACACTTGCTATAAAGTCTGGAAATGACCACAACAATGTGTGCAACAAGTGTACACCCTCCCCATTTTCAATGTCAAAAATCTTGGGGAACTACTACAGTGACAAATTCAATCTGTAGCCCACTTTGTCACAATCCAATGTGCCAGTGCATAAAGTGGCTACTCTAAACATGGTGTTATTCAACAGAGGGACTCAACACATATGTTGCACTATCATGCACAAGAGTATCTATCAATAGAGATGCATGGCTCTTAGAAAGAGACTCTTGACTAAATTTTTCAACATTGAGAGGGTCAGTGACATACCAGTCTGTGAGATTCAACAGTTTTGAGCTCCTCTGAGACAAAAAAGGGTTGAAGACCAGCCCACTGGTGGCCATGAACCCAAAAGTCTACAAACCACAAATTCAACAGAAAAAATACCCTAAAAGTACTTACCTCAAAGAGAGGCTTGTGCTGTGTAGAACTGTGTCAACATTGAAGCGGTCAAACCAAAGTGAATCTGCAAGGACCTCACTGAAGAGCCCTCTCCTATGGATATTGACAGTATTCTATCTGAAACTATGTCCATTCTTCTAGTGACTATGCAACAACCAAATCATACAAAGGTGATAGTCTTCACAGAAGTTTCTAAGTTCATGTGCACCATTTTTATAGGTATTCCTTCTTTCAGGTTCATTCGCTAACCCTCTTCATCAGACATCACTCAGGATTAGTGCTATCTTCTAGACTCACTGATTTGTGCCTCTCTGTTGGTGATTAGCTCTTGTCTGAGAACTCAAGTGAAGACCCTAAAATGAGCACAGACAGGATAGCCTGGATTTGCATGAATGACAACAACTGTCAAAACTTTTGCCATACTGATTTCTCCATCTGGTAAAGAGATCCTGGTATCAGTATGCTGACATTCCTCCAATGTTGAATTTGCCCAACATCCTGTGAGTGTTTCTCTGTCTAGACTGTCTGGCTCTCCAATTCCTTGGTTTTTGCACCTGCTTGCTTGACAGTGACAACCTGCAGCTGTGATTACACATGCACATTACAAACAATACAATAAGTTCATAAGCAATCAAGTTGTATAGAATGGTTCCTTCTTAGACAATGAGACATTTCATTTCCTAATGACACAAAGTAAGCCACTTCACAAGCCAGTCTAGATAAACACAAGGAGAACCATGATTAACCCTGTAATATGTGCTCAATGCAGCTAAACAAAGACTAACACAGAGCACTGCAGACCACCTGCACCACAGCCAGCAAGAAATAACAGAAAAAAAAATGCAAAACAGAACATGTGCAAGGTGTGTCTGATCTCATGCAGCTATAGATTAAGTCTAGTTTTCTGAAGTCTGCATCATACAAGAAGCAGTGCAAGTACATTTGTAGCAGTAGCCTGAAACAGCTTTATCTAAAGAGGGAAGATGATACGTGAAACCAATCTTCCAGCAAGAGAATGTTCCGGACATACACTCATGCTGCATTGTCGTGCAGGAAGACAGAGAGCTCCTAATTTATTCATTCTTGGGAGCTCGATGTGTCGCAGATGCAGGAGACAGACCCACAGGCACAGCTAACGGAGATAATCCCAATGCTGGCCCCTGCCCATTTCCATGGCTTGGTGCAGGTTCTGACGTGAAGCTCCCGACCACAACCTAAACATCCAATGTAAAGAAACAACATTCCTCACTGTGACTAGTGTATAAGAAATCACAGGAAGTAAGATCTTCAGAACAACAAAAATAAAGCAAGAAACAAGAGAAAACTCTCCTCCATGCTAAAGCTTCAATTGTACAGGTCCAAAATAGGACACCACACATCTACCACTTGTGAAAAATATCGACAAGGCAGCAACTGTCCTGGTAAACTGCAAATGCAGGTGCATACTGAATTTTTCCCACACACTTTCATGGAATCATCCAAGCCAAGAGCAAATTACCCACTGATCCCATGTTGAAGCTAATGGTAAAGAGGAATAAAAAGAAGATGAGAGTAAGGAGAAACCAGTTCAAATCCCCAAAATAGAAGAAACCCGAAGTATTAGTCCAAAGGCAGCATAGCATAGCTAAGTCCTGGATAATCTAACTAGCTGGCTATCATCTAGGTGTCAATTAGGAAGGCCTCCAGGAGGCTTCATACTGACAATTCTCTATTTTTTTCCAGCAAGGACCCTTTGAGCAGCTCTTTTTCTAAAGCTTTGACTCTTGATTCAACAACAGGAAAAAACTTGACTTGCTGGACCTCTGCTGTAAAACCTCCATGGGCTGAAATACTACCACCAGCCCTTGATTTTAATGGATATGGGGTTGCACACATGGAGATCAAAACAGCTCAAAACCCAAATTTACAAAAAGTGAAGCACATCAGACACTAAGGCTACCTTATTCTAGAGATACCTGTATAGGGGAAGCTGCCAGAAGCAAGCCTGCCACACCACCGCCTATGACACGCCCATCAGCACATGCTAAAGAAACACTTAGCCCACCAGTTCGTTGAAGACTTGCACCTCTGGCATCAGATGGGAAAAATGAGCCCATCAAGGAGAGAATCTCATAACGCCCCTGTATCAACACCGTCAACACAAAATTTCAATGATAGTAGGGTATTCAGCTTCACAGTCATGAGAAAACACCTAGAAGCAACTCCTGTAGACTTCCTGGAGAACACTCTATACTGGAATCCCTGCAAGAATTCCAGATTTGCAGACGCCAAACACTAAATTTTTGTATCCAGAGCACAGACTTAACTGGAGCCTCTTATCATACAACGCTAGACTGTGTGACAGTTTTTCATTAACAGAACGCACAATATCATGGCCATAGAGATGTAGGGTACTTACTTGATAAGTAACTGTGCCTCCTGATGTCGACTGTTGTCGTAGAGTCACATTAGAGATGGCCCCACTGGCTGACATTACACAGACCACACGTGGCCCAACCTGTGCAAATGACATGATCTTTCTGGCAACATCCTGCATATACCAACATCAACATGACCAACTTTGTGCTGAAATGACTACATTAAACTCTACATTTAACTTGCCTTGGGGTTCAAAGAAACTCATGAAGTTCCGGTAACAAATTAAGGGCTGCCCACAGACACCTTTGAGGAACATCGATACACTTTCAGCTTTTGTGTATTGGGGATTTCTCCTCTATACCCACACACACCTACTATGTCCTACCAGAAGACATTTCTCAATCCTCCCTTTAGTTGAATTTGCTAAGCAACCAACTGAAGTTATCCAAAATTCTAGCGAACACTATGAAATCCTTGCAGTTGGAACATTCCCGAGCAGAAGCACCGTGTCACTCTCAGTGAATTGAACCCACAATAATGTGTATAGACACCAGCTACAAGATAAGAAAAGATATTTGTAGGGCAGTGAAAACTTGGGTTCTATCATACAGGCATAGATCTAGAAACTGTTATGATATGGACACTTGTGCAAAGGAGAATCTTATGCAGATTGACCCTCGGTATGAGAAACATCAGATTTGTCATTTCGGGGCTGCACAACATATCACACAAAGGCATTCAAAGAAGTAAACTTCCGGCTCTGTTCAGGTAGGATTGTTATTATACATGTGTTTCAGCTGGGAGAGAGATTTGGTGGCTAACCTCGCCATCAGCAACTGTAATGATGTGAGGAATGAATACTGGGCCTGGAATGCCTGCAAGAAAGTTCTGGTAAGCACAACCATTGTCCCTTTTCACTTCAGATATGCAAAATGGTGAAAATGGTCTGAAAAAAGTCATGGTATACACATACGATAAGGAATAAAGACCTGACCAAATAACTCTTCAAAGAGTGAACACAATTACCTGCAGTGGAAGTCCCCGACTGCAGTTTCTTGCCAGAACCTGGAGGCCGTCCTCGGGGGCGTTTCTCTGTTCCTGGAGTTTGTGGAGAAGCTGTTGTCAGGGTACCAGGTGTTTGGATTCCAAGTTGTGTGGTTCCTGGAGCAATATATTTGCGAGGTCTTCCTCTCTTGCGTTTAGCAGGCTCAGACCACTCCATACCTCCCATACCTCCTGGAGTGATGTCAATGCCTGTTCCCATGCCTGCTATGGGATGGAAACCTGACTCTGCACCATCCGTTGGAGGGATAGAGCCAAGATGAGTCATTCCTGCAAATTGTGGTAATGTTCGTAGTGCAGTAGGTGCATGCAGGCCTTGATCAGGTCCAGCCACCATGCCCCCACCCTGGGCTCCCACTAAAGCTGCTGCCTCTGTTGATGAAGTTCAACCTCACATCAGGGATTTGCAATTGATACCAATCACCTATATGCCCAACACTCCAAGCCTCTCCAACTAAACATTCCTGTAAATCTCACATACTCAACAAGCTCCAGAACATGCACACAACTACTCCACAGCTTTCAGAAGGTGACACATGACATGTTAGATATTCCAATAGTTACCAAACACATCACAGAGTTGAACACACCATAGAAATCTCAACCCATGTAACACCTGTCTGACTTTTGCCTCTAACATAACCACAAAACCTTGGAATTTTAGTTGCAGACATTATTGTGGTGATTCAGTCTTGCCATTCAGTCAGGAATAGAACACATATACTGAGATAAGCACTTGTTAACCTACTTCCTAATCCTATCTTTTGTTCCAGGGAGGGGAGAACTCCCAAAGTTCAATTCTCTCTATTGGTCATACACTTAGTCTTGCTGGTGCTTCCCATCTTTTCTCTCCTATTTGCTCAATGCAAACTGACAGCATTTCAGGCTCAGGTGACCACAGTAGTACTCCCATGGAAAGCTCATGCTTTAGTTTCCCAAGTTGCACCACATTCTGTGGGGTCAACCTATCATAAAATATGCTGGACCACAGGAAGAGGATATAAACTCAAACTCTCAAGCAAGCTGACCCGCTACATTGTGGTCCCTCAAAGCTGCTGTTCATCATCCCAACACAACTCTTAAGGAACCTCTGTTCTTAGTCTATAATAAACCTTGAAGAAAGACTATTCTCTGCATCCTGTATATGGCCTCACAACCGTGGGGGGGGGAGGGGGGGGTCTCAGTACCCACCCGGACATCAGATACTGTGCTGTAGAACAACAGATGGCTTGAAGTTCATGAAGAACATACTTTGAGATCTTTCCATTTTCACTAGCACATTCTTTGTTCCTGCTGTTCAATAGAAACATTCCTGCTTGAGGACTCTCTCTCTTCCTGACATAGTCTCTATAGTCGGCCGTCAAACATGCACAGGGAGAGTGCAGAGCTCGCGTACAACATCGGAACAAGAAAGAAGATTAACGGACACAGAAAAAACAGTCCTTCAGGCCATATTTCTGTGTCTTCTTTGCTCTCTTTGAACGTCTACGGGAAAGGCCGTCAGTCCTTCCGATTGTCTACAAGCATATTATAGCCAAGAACCTTATCATCACTCAGGTCGTGCAATAGAACTTCTCGGCACTAAAGGTTGCAGACGACGGACGTCGCAACAAAGAAGTCGGCCGTCCTAGAGCAGCAGAGAGAGTGAACCACGAGCAAAGAACTAAACTGTGTTTCTTTCATTAAGAAGGTTTTTGGCATGAACGTAATCATAAGGTAGAGAGAATGGAAACACAATGGAGAATACGGTGGGGCCAGGCACGACGCAGATACAGCAGCGATCAATAAACAACAAGAACAATGAAATGTTCAAACCGTTTATCAGGAAACTTTAGAACAAAACCAGACAAAAGCAAGCCAAAAACCGCGAGAAAAGAAAGAAGAAGGAAAAAGGGGGAAAAAAAAGAAAAAAGAAAACCTAGCTCACGCTTGACTGCGTCCAAATACATACACCTCCGCCGACGATGACGGAAATATATTACATTTATTTATTGTAAATGAACTGCCAATGAACACGCGCCCCAAAACAAAAGTTGGGAGGAAACCTCACGAGACTACTACTACTACTACCATACGTACGTACCTTGCGGGAGAGGAAAACTCGAAGCTCGCTCTCTCGGGAACTGTTTTTCTTCTGCAAGCGAAGTAAACGAAAAACAGCGTACACACAAAATGTGAGCAGATGTTTTCCGGAACAAAATGCTGCAGCAGAAAACCAGAAAAAATATTGAGGACAAAAAAAGAAAAAAGAGGAAAAAAAGGGAAAACAGAAGAATAAGGAGAAACTCCGCAGAACCTTGACGCTTGTTGTAGGCGAAAACTCGTCCGTAAAACACGCCTTTCCTGTGTCGACAACAGCCACAACGACGACGAGGAGAATTGCCCTTCCTCACCTGCGCCCCTCTCTCTGTCCCGCTCTCTCTCTCTCTCTCTCTCTCTCTCTCTCTTCTCGCGGAGAACTTTCCCTGCCCCGTGTTTCCCTTTACCCTGGTTCTGCCCGTTAGATAATTTACCCTGCCCGATGTGACCCTTTAGCCTCTTTCCATGCCAAGAGATCTATCCCTGTAGCGTGTTTCCCTCTAGACTCAGTTCTACCCGTGGGAGAAATTTTCCCTGCCTCGTGTTTTCGCTTTAGCCTAGTTCTGCCCAAAAGAACTTTCACTGTCCTGTATTTCCCTTAAGCCCGGTGCTGCCCGCGAGAGAACTTTCCCTGCCTCTTGTTTCGCTTTAGCCTGCTGCTACTGCTGCCCGTTTTTGTTTTTTTGTTTTTTTCGAATGGGTGGGAGTGACAGGCCCAGTAAGCCCAGTTTACAGGTCCGTTACCTTTAGGGTTTTGGTTTCACACTGTCCCCATTCGGTTACACTGGACTGATTGGTTTTTCAGGTGGGCCAATTTCGTTGTTGATTGTTCTCCTTTATGTGGGCCAATGCTATTACTTGTTGGTTGGATTGTGTTGGGTCCGGTTGGATTAGTGTAGGGTAAAGACCTCGGGTGTAGGGTAAAGACCTCGGATGTAGGCTTTATCGGAATGAGGCCCATGCTCAAATCTGACCAAAGGCAGGCTTTACCGAGTGTAAAGACCTGCCCTGATTTATTTTTTCTTTTAGTTTTTTTCCCCCATGAATACATCAGGTTCATGGGATAATTAATAAATAAATAAATAAATAAATACATAAAATGCCGTGCATTTTGAAAAATGGAATGCCCGCTAGTGAGCATTGAATTTTTTTTGGAAGGCCCCAAAAAAACAGTGGAGCACAAAATATGCTTCGGTCAGGTGCCATCCAATTGCACTAAAAAAAGTTCGGAGCAGGTCTTTATAAGGTTTCTCAATAAGGTCTGCCCCTCCCTGCCCGAGGACAAGTTATTCTGGAGAATGAGGGGCATAGGTATCTCTCTCACTGAGTGGCCGGGCCACAGCCCTAAAATTTCGGGGGGAATGTGCCTTATGTCCCAGTCCCAAGGGCCTATGGAAAGGCTGAGGTACCTTAGGTCCTGGGTGAGGTCCTAGAAATTTTGGGCTGGTCCTTTTAAGGGAGGAGAGGGGTACAGGTTTTATGTCCTTTTTAATATACTTAATGGAAAAGCAATAACTTAGGTTTTGGGCAAATGGTTTTTTTTTTTTTTTTTAATAATAGAATCTAAGGCAATTTTCAGAGTGATTTGGTTTTGGTTTTGGAGTGACTACGGGTGAGATAATTTGTAACTTGGAAGTGATTTAAATCTTTGTTATTTTTTGAAATTTTTTTAGGGCAAAACACTTGGAAAAAAATGGTTTCCTTTTCAGTATAAATTGTTTTCTTCCAGCAAAAAGTTCACCAAGGGAAAAAAAAAAACCAAAACAAAAACAAACAAACAAACAAACAAGGGGTGTGTCACATTGTGGCCTTGCCATTCATATTTAAAAAGTATCTTAAGGCAAAACAAGAATTATGGAAACTCAAATATTTCACAATGCAAAAACATAATCTCTAAAAAAAAAAAAAAAAAAAAAAAAACACAAAAAAAAAAAAAAAAAAAAACAAAAACAAAAAAAAAAAAAAACAAAA
>Ga0116227_10009762_pt1 | contig 17219 bp, 16 predicted proteins | sample S1TSphgellanicum_FD_89693 | JGI IMG/M metagenome (GOLD analysis project Ga0116227, IMG submission 89693) | Host-associated microbial communities from peat moss isolated from Minnesota, USA - S1T2_Fb - Sphagnum magellanicum MG | ecosystem: Host-associated > Plants > Peat moss > Unclassified...
GTCAGCAGCAAAAAGAAATGGACTGTCATGAACCCCATCCGGCGCCCAATGAAAAAACGCAACCCATCCAGTGGACAGAACGGCCAACTGGTGCATTGGTGGGTGCTAATTCACTCTGGCCCTGCAGTTCCTGGGCAGGATGGAAGGGGGAGGTATGGTGGCAGACGATTGTCTACCCAGTGTGGTCGAACAGAAAGTTGAGATTTTCTACCTGCCAAGGTTTCTAAAATATCGCAGGCAGATTTGCTTCTCACCCACATGACAGACTGCTGCGCTTCTTCAATCACGTGCGTACGCTAAGAACTGCAACCTCTCGTCCTTCAACCCAATCTGCTAGATCCATGTTCCAGTTAGTGCACATGGAAGCTACACAAAGTGGAAACCTCACTGGAAGTGTTATCAGATTACATTATCTTTAGTTAATATATGATATATTTTCTATAAATATAATAATCAAACATGTATATCATGGTGAATGGTCTCAATTTTCTAAATATAAAATAGGGCAAAAATGTTTTTAAAAAATGTCCAGTAGCAATGTGATTTTTTTGCATATTTACAAAACATTTACCACTAATATATGCTGTTAAGCTTGTGTGGAAACAAAAATTTTGCAAGAAAAAAATTATGAAATTGTTAGATAATAATTTTAAGCAGTAGGTTTAAAATATAACAAGATTCTTAAGTTTTTTTACTTTCCTTTTTAACCTGAAGCCAAGTTTTGCTAATTCCTCATGACATTGGCATGGCTATATCACAAAATTGAAAAATAATAGCCTAAACACAATCACTCTAATTTTGCACTGTTCATCCCATTACACTTGAGGGATAACATTTATGTGTTGCTTATGGACTAATCAATAGTGTGAATCATGAAAAAATTCACTTCACTGCCAAACATGAATGAACCATAAATCTTCACATCCACAAACAAGCCCGTGCCACAAATGTGCATTTGCCCCTAGAAGCCAAACATACTTAAGCCAAACATACCTAAAGTGATAAAGAAATAACCAAACTAAAAAGTGCCATCATTGGAAACATGAATGTTAAAACAAGGGTTGTTGCTGGTAAAGATATTCTTTTGAAATGTGAATCTCTAAACTCAAACATAAAACTTTTCATCTATTTAAATTGTAGTTTATTTACAAGAAGAAATCTTGTTTTTTTTCATTATTCAAATTCATTAGGTTTTTAATGAATTGGGACAAAATTGACTAATATACAACTTGTATGATTTTGGTCAAAACATTAGGTTATTAAAATATTTTTAATGAAATATTTTTAATTGTTTTGGATAGTCACATGCTACACTAGATGATTTTTCATTCTAAAACTATGACATGAATAAATGAGGTACCAAGTTAATATGACATGGACTAAAACATCATGTCATCATACAATTTTTTTTGGGATCATAGAATCACAAATTGTATTTTTGTCATGGCATGTTGTGACAAAAATACATACCATGAAAAATTAAAAATTAAAATAAATTTTTTATTATTTTTATTTTTTCCAATTTTGTCAAAAAATGTTTTTACACTATTCACCATGATGTAAATGTTTGTATATTGCATTTGTACAGAATACACTAACACATGCATCCATCAAGGTTTAAACCCAAGACCTTAAAAAAGCACACCAAGGGTTTGATTACCCAACCATTTCAAGACTTTATTAACAAACAAAAAAAGTTTAGTTTATTGTGTTTGGCATGGAATTGTTTAAGAAATTCAAACTTTGACATATGTTTTTTTTTTAAAAATTTGTTCAAATTTTACAAATGAAACCATGATCTTGAAACTTATTCAATAAGATATTAAAAATTTATAAATTATAAAACTTTAATTTAAATGGTTAAAAAGACTTCAAATAACATGTCATGAATAATTTTACACTTTTTTTTTGGTTTAAATTGACCTACAATCTTTGTAAATTCAATGTGAATTCAAGAATGCATTCATTAAGTCTTTAACAATGTTATTTTCATTACTTAAAATATGTCCATTTTCAAGACATGCAAGGTTTTATTTTCTCCAACGTGATTAGGTACAAATTTATTTATTTATTTAATTTTTACAATGTTATTAAAATGGCAATCATCCATAAGAAGATTTTGTCACGTTTTGTTGAAAACAAGTTGTGGAACTAACAACTTATATAAATCCTTCCATATTATGGCTACCTACTATAATGTATTTAAAAAAATTGACGAGAAATATTTTTAAATTGAAAAAATGATTTTTTTAACAAAAAATTCATTATTGATGTTGTTGTCCATTTAAAATGCCAAAATTTGGTCACAAGAAGAAACATTAATTGAACAGTCAATATAATAATTTAATTAGCAACATGAATCATACATTAATACAAATGATTAATTACATAACTTTGGAAAAAATATTGTTATATATATTTATTCTTTTATTTATATTATTATTATTATTATTTTAATGATGTAAGAATATATTTTACCTTCATTTTTTTTATAAATTAAAAAAAATTGATAAAATTTTGGGCGTTAAATAGTTGAAATCTTTTTAGACACCAAGAAAAGAAAATGGGTAAAAAAATTAAGGATTATTTTTGGGGTTTTTCGATGTGGTATCATGAACATTCATAATAAAAAAACTTGTCCATTATGACTAAAAAAAACAAAAAAAAAACATACATTCTAATTTACCTACATGTACAATAATTTAATATATGAAAAAATTATAATTTAGAAATTTACATGCATCTTGAACTAATTTGCATTCATGAGCATTTTGATTTAATCACTACCCATTCAAATATAAATGTGAAATGTGCCAAATTTTTATACATCCATTTCAAGAAATTATGCAAAACACAAAATGTTAAATGCAACTCATGAGTAATGGATTTGACACATTCAAAATGAATGATTCAACTCATGTGTAAATGTTGATAGTTCAAAAGATGAGAAAAAATTCATTAATTCATTCAAATATAAATGTGAAGCATTAAGTTGTTATGTGTGTTTCAATATATACTAATAAATGCAATATGTAACATTTCAATAATGGTTTCAATAAGTTCAAAGTGGATGATTCAACTCATGTAAAAATCTTGATAATTTAAGAAATATGAAAAAATTCGCTAAACCATTCAAATATAATTGTAAAGCATTGAGTTGCATGTGTTTTAATATATTTTAATAAATGCAAGACACAACTTGTAAGGAATGGTTTTGACATATTAAAAGTGAATGGTTCAACTCATGTACACATGTTGATAATTGAAAAGATGTGAAAAAAATCATTAATTTGTTTCAATATTACTTCCACACTCTGTTGTATTTGTCCTTGTTTCATGTGTACCATGAAACAAGCACTTGACCTTGTATGCATCATTTGCATCCAAGTTTTAATCATGGAAAAAAAAGGGAAAAAACCTCGAAAATAAGAGGTGAACACTAGGGCAGAGCCTTTGTTAAAAGTAGCTTTGTTTCCTTTGTGCTTGTTGGGGAGGTTACGACAGAGAGCTTTTTCAAGTAGGAACATTGTCTCGGTATGAATCTTCTTATATTTTGTTGTTGATTTTCTAGATGTTATTAATGCTTGTATGTGTGTATGATTATTGAATTGTGTGTTTTATGCTTGTATGTTAATCTAAAGTTATGTGTGTTTTTTTTGTAGAGCTTTGTCTTGAGGGCTTCCCTCCTTTGACACTTCGATCAATATCCCCTTGGTCTCCAACAAAGAAACAACTATATGCAATGATTGTTGAAGTGAAAGCACACCTTATGGAGATGGATGCAAAACTTGTGGTGGTGGAAGGAAACCTCAAGGAGTTCAAAGTGTTGGACACCATTGGAGTAAGAATGACTTAATAATTTGTGTAACATAAATCTTGAAATGGAATGTAAAGTTGAGAGGAAAGGAGGGCGATGACGGAACGCAATTCTTCCGAGATGACTTGTTTGCACATGTGGTGGTGAGTATTTGATAAGTAGTGAAGCATTACAACATTATTACTTCCTAATTTTTGTACTAATACTTTCAAAGACATTAGCGAAGGATATAAATGTTTAATGTTCTTTCAAAGAATTTTTAGGATGCTCTAACTACTTAAACTTGCCATTCAAGTAGGTTCTAAGGTCATGGGCATGTCATTGCGAAAGTACCAGGAGCTTTCTTGCCATTACATTAATCTGAGAAAATCAATTACACACTTTGCAAATATTGAGGCTCTTGAACTTGCTATGGCCCACTCTGCATAGGCCATCAAACTCTTTTTTGACTTTTGGACTCATTTTCCAAACTAGTGTGGGGTCATTGATTGGTTTAAAGATTTCAAAAAGGCCTTTCCTCACAATTTCATTTAGAAGATAAAGACCTTTCATTTGAAATAGATTTCATAAATGGTTTATACTTATCCTCTATTGGTTTACAGTTTTTTGGGAGCTCGTGGATGGTTTCACTCATCCATATGTCCAACACTCTTCTTTGATTAGTTTTGTTCCTTCCCTTTTTGCAGAGCTAGCTTGATTTGAAAGTGTGTGTTCTTGAAGACATGGCACATGGGCATGGGAACAATAGAATTCCCTTACATCGAACAACATAATGCTTAGCTACCCAAATCTTTTGTCATCATTGTTATTTGTTCCTAATTCCATTCTTTCCAGTTTTTGACTCTTAATTTCAATATGCGTAAACTTGCTATTATTATTCCTAGAGGAGATTGGTAAATGTTTCTTTTCTTGTTCAAATAATATTCACCATGTAAAACAATTTGGAATGGCATTCTGCATACATTTTTTGTGGATAGGTCTTGATAGTCCATTTAATTATCGTGTTTTTACTTCCCTAATTCACTTCCAACCAAAATCATCATCTTGCTAGATTGTTACATAATGCCATCACAATGAACTATTATTCCAAAAATTGGAGATCAGTGCAATGCTTGTGGTAAAAGGATTTGAAGTTTTGATGTTTACACAACATGTAAGGTTCATTTCTATGAGGCAATCCTTGACCTTAGAACTTAACCACAACATAATGTTTATGGCAGGGTCAATGATTGCATGCTAGTTCCTTTTCATCTATGGATACCCCCCCCAAAAGACATTTTGATTATTTCAGACAGAAAAAATTTATCTCAGACAGAAAAAACTCAGCAAAACAAGCAATGGAATTTTGCTTTGATCTTGAGAACCAATAACTGTAACCTTAAGAAGCTTTGCAAAGAATTACCAAGTTGTGTATAACAGTAATTTCACGTCTTACCTTTTTTATTTCTTCATAAGGTAAGATACTTGTGAAATTATAACTAGTAGAAAGATAAGCACCAAAGGCAAAGGCAAATGCAATGTAACAATCATTACACCAAAATATGTTTTAATTCACTTTGGATTTTTTTAAGAATTTGAGTGAATTTGGACATTTTACCATGGTGAAATTAATCAACCCCCTAATGAACAAAGACCAGTTGTTATGGACAATGAATTGTTTCACTAATACTTAATGAAACAAGGTTATTCTCAAATGAAATACAAATTTACCAAACCATTCATTTGTTAGTTAATTAATTAATTAGCCAACATGGAAATGAATTAAAATTAAATTATTTAATATATAATATTATTGATATTTTATGATTTTCAACCTATGAGTTATTGACACATGTCACTACTTAGGCTAGGTTAAAAACCTAACCTATGTATGTAGGCCATGTAATCAACCTAAACATATATTCTAAGGAACTAGATACGAGAATATTCGATCAACTTACCATTGTTGACCACACATAACACCACTTATGAGGTTTGATCCTTTAGCATTTAGAATGGAGGCCAACATCCCTACCATCGAGTCACCCCACTTATTGTGATAATCTGTTACATTACATTCTATTTATCAAATACTTCATTTTAAACATTACAAATACATAAATTTTGAAAATTCATATTTTATTGAGATTTTGTTCAAATGAAATGATTCGAATTTACTTTTTAAAAAGTTTCAATAATGTACATAATTACATTTATTTACTTTTGAAAGTTTAAAATCATTTGAACAAAAAGAAAATTGAATATCATTATTCAATAACATTTCAATGACCATTTTTTTGAAAAAAAAAAAGTTTAATAAATGGATAAATTTTTTGCTAATATAATAATATTACCTATGTTAGGCTACTTTCAATTATATGGTTACTTTTCATTAATTTATATTATTTCACCCTGCATTATTTACGACTATTTATGGTTATTATCAATTATTTTTGGCTATTTTTGGCTATTTCACCTTAGGCTACTTTTGGTTATTTTAAGTTATTTTTGGTTATTTTAGCCTATTTCACCTTAGGTTATTTTCGACTATTATAAGGTTTTTTGGTTACTTATGTTTTTTTGGCTATTGTAAATTATTTCACTTTAAGCTACTTGTAACTATTATAAATTACTTTTGACTATTCTAAGTTATTTCATTTTAGGTTATTTTTTACGATGTGAGGCTATTATTGGTTACTTTTGGCTATTGAAGGCTATTTCACCTTATGTTATTATTAGAAAATTTTAGGTTACTATAGATTATTTCATCTTAAGTTACTTTTGTGTATTGTAAATTATTTCACTTCAAATTATTTTTGGTAATCCTAAGCAATTCTAATATATGGCTATTGGTTGTTTTTTTATTGGGGCTATTAGTGGTTATTAATGGCTATTGATATCTATTCTATTAGTGGCTATTAATGCATATTGGTGGTTATTAATGACTATTATATTAGTGGCTATTATATTAATGACTATTGGTTGTTATTCTATTAATGATTATTGGTTGTTATTCTATTAATGATTATTGGTGATTATTTCATGAATGACTATTGGTTGTTATTCTATCAATGACTATTGGTTATTATTCTATCAATGACTATTGGTGGTTATTCTATTAATGATTATTGGTTGTTATTCTATTAATGACTAGTGGTGGTTATTTTATTAATGACTATTGATGGTTATTCTATTAATGATTATTAATGATTATTTTATTAATGGTTATTGATGGATATTCTATTGGTGGATATTGGTGCATATTAATGGTTATTCATGGCTATTCATGGTTATTCTATTGGTGGATATTTTATTAGTGGATATTGGTGGTTATTAGTGATTATTATATTAGTGGCTATTATATTAATGATTGTTGGTGAATATTTTATTAGTGGATATTGGTGGATATTGGTGGATATTATATTAATGGTTATTGGTGATTTTTTATTGGTGAGTATTGATGGTTATTTTATTGGTGGTTATTAATGACTATTTTATTAATGATTATTGGTGATTATTCTATTGGTGATTATAATCACCAATAGAATAACCATTATTAAATAGTATGATAGAATAACATAAAATAATGTAGAATAACATAAATAGTAGCATAGAATAACTTTATGATATTTTAAAAAAAAAGATATTATAATAACATAGAATAACTTTATGATATTTTAAAAAATAATTTTTATAGAGTAACTTTATATTATAGTAACATAGAATAATTTTATGATGTTTTAAAATATAACATATTTTAAAAAACATAGAAATAAACGTATTGACTATAGTGAATTATAATAGTGAATTATGTTAACTAGTAATGAAACATGATGTCTACATAATGATATTATAGTGAAATAATTTTAACCAAGGTGAAATCAATAAAATGCAATGAATTTATTTCACTTTTAAAGTCTCATCATGATTTAGGTTAGTGAACTACACCCCACTTTTGTAGTAGTGAGTCTAAATAAAGTTTGTTGTGTTATTTGGATGAACACAATAGAATCTTGTCTTAAGGAAAAAAAACCCTAATAATAGAAGCAGCTCATCAATGCCTAGTGTGGGGACATTGTAAAGAAGGCAAAAGCTCATTTTTTGACATTGTCAGGAGATATTACTGTCAAAGATTGAGCTCAAAATTTTTTTCACATTTCTGAAAAATTCTTGAAAGATTGATAAGAAGGATTTGTATTAGTTGACTCCTGACTCTCTTTGTTTGTTGTATATTTCAGGATAGTTGGTATTGCAACTTGTGTTTATGAAGAACTCACTTTCAATTGCTTTGCAAAGATATTAGAGTGGAAACACATGTGCAAGGTGCAGACATACTCCACACATGGTGCAGAAATGACCACTCTAATGCACATGAGTAGCTGTGCTCTGTCACCTGTTGTATGGAGTCATCAAGTTGTCAATAACAATTTATCTAGATGATCTGTTGTTGCACTTGGAAAGAACTGCTCTGAATGTAGCATGCAATAGAGAAGTTAGTACAGAGGCAAAAAAAAGGTTGAATTCCATCAGCTGATGTAGTGGCAAATTGAAGATGGTCGGAATGGTCCCAACTTTTGCTGCACCTCTGTCCCAACAGGCTTTTATTGATCCTGTGACAATCTCTGAAGGAATATATTCAATCCATGTATTTTGATAAGTTTCTCAATTTCACATATTTGCCCATGAGATTTGTTCCTCATTTGGAGGTTTGATGAACCCTTTTAGTGTTTCTCCAAAATGTGGGGAGGAGACTGTGTGTGGCTTGTCATAACTGAGACCCTAATGAGCATTTAGAATAAAGAGTTTCTGTTCTTCAAAGCTGAGATTGTAATGAAGCATTCAGAATGCATTGTTTCTATTGTTCAGATGAAGGACAAACATCAATGCATTTCTACTATTCTTCCTTTGAAGAATTCCGTGTGAACATATTCCAATCTTTGGATAGACAAAGATTGATGTTTCATGGTTATGCTTGTGGTGGAGAGATGTCACTTCAATGAAGTTTCCCAATTTTCCTGGCGCTAAAGAGAACAGTTGTTTTGATTGTTCCCTTTGTGTGCAGAAGAAAGCTGAAAAAACTCCATCTTTCAATCTATATCATGCTCTGACATCAACTGTCTTGAGTGTTCTCACTATGCCAAATATGATTGCTACCTGAAAGCACCTGTTGCAAGTGCTCTAGCCCCTCCAGTCTTGGATGCCTGGTGGAATGGATTTTGCTCAGATTTATGCTCAAGGCTGCAATTGTGAAGGCACTCTTATACAATTCCAGGTGATTTGTTCATCTTCACTTCCTCACAAGGTATTCCTAGACCTTTTGCCATAATACTGTCTTGGATTTTAGGAACAATAGTTTTGGTGACATTTGCCAGTTCTATGACAGTACCCTGTGAGGCTTGGATAAAGCATTTCCCATGGATAAAGCAATTTCCCAAACAGTCCAGATTCTGATTTGGAACTAGTTAGCTTCACAGCTACCAGGATTTCATAGCTTCACAGGACTGTTTACTCCTCCTGCCATGATCTCTATTGATTGATGTTCCTTTGTGTGAGGAGTATCTTCCGACTCTTTCAACTGTCCAGCTGGCTGCTTCCACGACTTCTGTAAAAGTAAGGTCAGCTATCCCGATATCATACCCTCACATGAAGACTAGCAGGCTGCATCTCTATGAAATATGTTGGTAAGCGAACCCCCCAACAGAAACAGGAGAACTACTGACAACTTCAATCTCCAAGTCAAAAGTCAACAGTATGTCAACCTGCTGATTAAGCTTCAGAAATGGAAAATGGCGTTGAGAGAATCAACAAGAAGCAATCATTGGTGGTCAAGATCATTAAGCTGTTTTTTGATCTATTCATTTGTGAATGAGATCATTCACAAAGAAAAGGCCCTACCAGAAGAGAGTACTTGACCTGAAACTCGACTTCACTTTAGAGCATTTTCTCTTTACATGGAATGTGTGCAATCTTTCAATTTGCTTCAGAGAATCAGATTTTTCAGCAAACAAACCATGAGAAGTAGGCAGTAGACAGACACAAAGAGAGGAACGACACAAGAAGGCTTACAATTGCCATGATCTCTGAGTGCCACCTCTTTTTCCAACACCTGAAAAATTGGAAGACATTACACAGAAAGCAATTAATCTAATTGTTATGCAATGAGGGCTCTGTCAACATGTGACAGGAGAGAGTGGCTACTTCAGGGTCTTTGATCTTATCCTTCAAGAGCACTTGGTATACAGTGACAGAATCCCTGCGCTGAGCTTTGAGACAAACTCTTTCGAACACTTTTTCTTCCTGATCCACTGTTCTCACTCTATCCTTCTCAGTTTCTCCTGTGCACACTCCCAAGTCACATCAGATAACATACATTGTTTAAAGATGCCATTCTTCAATCCCAGAAATTGACTATGAAAAGCTTGGTTCCAGAGAAAAAGCCTACCACTTTTGAAACTGAAATGACCCATTCTCACATTCTCTTTACAAACTCATTTCTTTCCTCTCACTCTTCCTCCTCCACCATGCTAGGTTTAGGGATAAGCTGACCTCTACATCTTTGTTAGATTTTCCTGCATGTTCCAGTTGCCCTCAACTGTGCAGTATAAGCATGAAATGCTTTTTCTCTGTCATTATGCTTTAAAGCTCTGCACCGCAGGTGATCTGCACCCATATATCCAACCTTCCAAATGTACAATATTATCACAGACTGTACACAGGATACTCAAAAGGATGGAACAAGGTAAGGGCAGCAATAGACTTTGCTTTAACAAAGTCATTTCTATGATTTGAGGCAGTAATAGAGACTTTGCTTGAACAAATAGGATGCTGATCATGAGATATGCTGAACAACAGTAGAAAGAACCTCGGTTGATCTCTTGTGACTTAGAGTAAACAAGTGTATCACTAGCTTTGTAACTTTGGAAACCTGAGATGCCAGTTCATTCTACTACCTTGGCCCAGCGAGTGGCAGTAGTGATATCACATCACTCTGACAATAGAGACCAGAAACCAGCAAGTGCAGCTGCATGTTCAGCCCTTAATCACTCCTCCTCTACCTTTTGCAAGGCCCTCACCCTGCAATCCAGACTGATTCAACACAAAGCATAGCACACACAAGTGTTCTATTTGCACTGTTTTCCAGCTAGATTCAGACATAAAATCTGAAATGAAGCCCCATTCCAAACTATTGCAACTCTCTATTTTATCCTCAAATCATAGAAATGGAATGCATAGTCACCATAGAAACAATCTTCAGACTAGATAATCTGCACTTTCACTCCTGCTTGCATCTTAATGGCACATCAGTGTTCCCTACCAAGGAATGCTCTAAGGAGTAGGCAAACCACATCAAAACCCAACAACCTGAAGGGGATCTGACAGCACACCTCTCATTGAGCAATGACTCAAAGATCCTTGTGCTCCAAAGATTCAAATCGAGGATCATGGCCCCATAACTTGGAGAAACTGTCATAGCCAATTGAGTGCAAGATGTCCTGCAAACAAGACATTACCTTGCCCTCAGCAATACACTGGACATCATAGATTGTGCCCTTACTTGAGGTTGCTCTTCACTCTATGCAGAATTGGCCTCTCTGTACTATGACAACTTTTATATCCTGAGGTGAACTTTCACAACTTCGCACCCCATACAAAGAATAAGCCAACTCGTTGCTGCACAAAACTACAGTGAGTTGCAACTAAAACAAGCTGTATGCATGAGATTGCACTGAAAACTGTCCATCCCCAAACCAAAGTAAACATGAAAAAAATGGGTCTGTTCACCAGTACCAGTCCATCACCTCCATAAAAAATGGATCTGAGTAGCTAACATTATTCCACTGAGCTCAAGAACATGTTTTTAAAAATCATAAATGACAGCCAAATCAGAACAGCAGTCACAAGCATGGAGATTAGCTACATGTAATCCTAGCCATATCAAGGTTCTTCAAAACCAGAGATTCTTGGAGGAAGTTTGCAGCAGGCAATTCTAACATTTCTGCTCTCCAAAGGCTGCATGTGAGCACCCAGTACCTCGAGCTTTCGAGTTCATTGCTTAGAGAAACCATTGGCTTCAGAATTGCTACCAGATAGTGTACTCAATTTATGCTCTAAAAGCGCACCATTGCAGATTCTCATCTTCAAGACCGTTCTCTCCTTCATCTTCTTGGTCAGGCAGCTTTCCCACTACTAATTCCTTATCACCAGGAATGCCTTGTGCAATGGTGAAAGCTGGCCGGTATGTACCAACACTCTTCAGACTTCTCCAACTGTCTCTTCAGATGTCAAAATTTTTGCTGCCTACAAATTGGGTATCTGCACGACACAAACCCCCTTCCAAACAGGAGGAACACATCACTGGTGCTCCAGCTTTTTAACGCTACTGGAGCGAGCCAGCCTTTTAGGGTTCAGGGGTTTTGGAGGGTTTTAGTCCATTTTAAGCGGACTGATGACATTCGATCTGGAATTGTCGCATTGATTAATGCGCAGGTGACGATGGTTGGAGAGAGATTGCATTCGGGTCGGACGCTCGAGAGGGAACTGCATTTGAGTCTACATGGGATGCGCTTGGACTGTGAGTAGCAATAAGTGCAATTGCCAAGTGGTGTTTTTGCGTCGTAGTAATGTCTTCTTCATCATCAGTGCACCGAGTTCAATTGCTGTGTGCAGGATATAACTCTTTGTTAGACCACAAAAGCAGCAGCAGCTCCACCAGCGCATGTAGAAGAGGGAGGTGAACCAAGACGATGAGCTTGCTGCTGCATGTCTGTGTGCACTCGCTACGGCCCTCCACCAATCAGCAAATTTTGCACTACAGTGCACTTCTTCGTCCCAGAGCGCACGGGATAGAAACAGAGGCGGCACTCAGAGATCACCGCAATTGTAAGCTTTCTTGTGTTGTTCCTCTCCGCGTGTCTGTCTACTGACTTCTTCTCACAGTACTTGTGCTTGGTTTATTTGCCTAAAGATTTTGACCTGGAAATCGTTGGAAGCAAATCGAAAAATTGGACACCTTCTGTTGCAACACGCAGAACCTCAGGGTGGCTTCTGTGTGATCAAACTATATCATTTGAAAGGGAGTTTTTCTGCGGTTCCTGTAGGTCAGAGAGAGAAACGGTGGCGGGAGTTCTTTTTGGATCCTTCACAATGGTGGGATCACAGATTGGAGAAGGTAACTGAGCATCAATCCTGTCAGAATTCACCTGTCTTGTTGATGTCAATCTTGCTGCTCGCTCTTGGTTGCTATTCTGTTGTGGTCTAAACGTTGGCAGAAGTTCTTTTGCATCCTTGCACTGGTGGGATAGTAGTCGTAGGCTGGAGAAGGTAATTAGATGCAATATGCTGATGGAGAAGGTCATTGTGGCTTTCTCTGTTCTTACGGTACCATTTATGTGGAGAATGGATGGCTGATCAGCTTGACCTGGATCTTTGTTGTAGGCAAATGAAAGGTACCAGGATTTCACACATAAGGAGACAGGGGAAGCACTCTGGCTTGAGAGCCAATGAAACCCACCATGGGTGGCAGCAGATATGGCTGCATTGGCACCAGGCACAGTGCAATTACACTCTTTTGCATGGAATCAGAAGCTTACAAAATATGTGAAGGATGGGCAACTTGAGAAGGCAATGCAGCTTTTCCAACAAATGCAATGAGAAGGAATGACTCCTGACAAATTCACTTTTGTTCAGGTGATTAAGGCATGTGCTGGTTTAGGAAGACTTGAAGACGGCAGGCTTGTTCATCAACAGCTCATTCAAAGTGGTTGTGAGTCTGATGTCTTTGTGGGGAGTAGCTTGGTTGACATGTATGCGAAATGTGGGAGCATTGAGGATGCTGGGAGTTTGTTCAACAAGATGCCATCTTGAAATGTTGTCACTTGGAATGCCATGGTATTGGGACATGTGAAATGTGGGCAAGGGCGGAAGGCACTGGAACTATTTCAACAAATGCAACAGGAAGGTGTGTGCCCAAGCTCTGTTACTTTTTTGGGGTTGCTGAATGCATGTGCTAGCATGGTTGCTCTTGAAGAGGGCAGATGTGCTCATGCACAGATCATTCAAAGTGGATGGGATTCAAATGTCTCTGTGTGCAATAGCGTGGTTGACATATATGCAAAGTGTGGGAGCATTGAGGATGCTTGGAGAGTGTTCAACAAGATGCCATCTCAAGATGTGGTCACTAGGACTGGCATACTTGGAGGGTGTGCCATGCATGGGCATGGTAGGGAAACTCTTAAACATTTTGAATGGATGTGTGAAGAAGGTGTACAGCCAAATGATATCACTTTTTTATGTGTTCTGTCAGCTTGTAACCATGCAGGTCTGGTGGATGAAGGAATGTGTTTGTATGCTTCAATGGTCACAGACTATATGATTCCTGCAAAATTGGAGCATTATGCATGCATGGTTGACCTTCTTGGCCATGCTGGCCATCTACAGGAAGCAGAGAATATGGTCATGGCAATGCACTGTAAACAACAGGTAGCTGCTTGGATGGCTTTGCTTGGGGCTTGCAGAATTCATGGTAATGTGGGGATGGCAGAACGCGTTGCCAAACAAATTCTTGAAATGGAGCCTGAAAATGCTGCTGCTTATGTACTGCTGTCAAACATCTATGCAGCTGCTGGCAACAGGCATCTCTGTGATTATGTTGAACAGCAGAGAAAGCAAAAAGGTGCAAAGAAACAGCCAGGTCGCAGCTGGATTGAAGTGAATAATGAGGTGCGTATGTTTGTAGCAGAGGATCAAGACCACCCCCAGATGATTGAAATTCATGCAGAACTGCAGAGATTGTCAGGGCTCATGCATGTGCATTGTACAGAATTTGTTCTCGATGAAGAAGAAGAAAAGGTACCTCATTTGTGTCACCATAGCAAGAAACTTGCTATTGCATTCGGGCTCATCAACACAGCTCGTACTCCTCTTTGAATAAGAAAAAAACTGCAGATTTGCAAAGATTGCCACACTTCCACAAAGTTCATTCCAAAAATAATCGGGAGAGCCATCATGGTGAGGGATGCCAATCACTTTCTTCACTTTGAAGATGGTGTTTGTTCTTGCATGGACTATTGGTGATGCCAGTAGTCTGGCTTCTAAATCACTAAATCAATTTTATCTTGTTTACAGTAGCATGTCTAGTGGTCTTTTAACACAATTGAAGTGCAACATTGTTATCAGATGTGGTACCACTGAAAATGTGGCCATGGAGCTGCCTCCCAGATTTTTGGTTTCATACCTCAGTCATCTGTAGCACTTAGGTCTGCTGCCTCTTTCTTCTCATGTACATACAGAGTTATTTTGGAAACTGAGTGAATGTTGTGACTATTGAAATTCATGACCAGTTTTAAGTATGGACCAATACTGTGGCTCAAGTCCAGCAAGTGTTAGCAGAGACAATTGAGAAAGTGGGGCACTCAGGAAATTCTTGCACTTATATGTGCCTCCTCAGTTTCTTCCAGATCAACAAAAGCTCTTTGTATGGCTGGTGATGCAGCTTGAGGTGGTTTTGACAAGGACCACACCAATTCCAAATGTCTTCTGCTGTTGAGTTGTGCTATCTCTGGCAGTTTAAGGAAGGCTTTGACTGGTGAAGCAGGGGGCATTGTAGCACTATCAGGCTTGCTGTTAAGGGGATGATCATAGAACCCATCATGCTGCTCAAGCTCTTGAACTTCCAACTTCTGCCAACTGCAAAATTATAAATTGACAATACAACCCTATTCAAGTTTTGATTGAGTCAGAGTTGTGCTACGTTCTGAAGTCACAATGTAGCAAATAATAAATGAGCCCATGTATCTCTGGATGTGCAAAAGTTGATTGCACTTTGGATTTCTCCCTTTGGTGATCATTGGGGCTCAGTGATACTCCTTCACATCAACTGTATTTAGATACATAGCACAGGTTAGAGCTGGTTCAAGGTTTGCGAGAATGTATGTGTTCAAATGAGGTTGTGACAGCTCGGACAAAGCAAGATATGTCTATATTCTAATAACCCTAAAATATTCTATTAGATTTCTATTGATTGAATTCAGCTACAACCAAATTGAGCATTTCATAATTCCCAAGAAACTGTCTCCAAATTTGTGAATAATAGGACATCTGGTAATAGTTGCTCACTCTGTAAAGATGCTCTAAAACATATATGAATGGTTTGCTTTTTCGAAAGGGCTTCTTTGCAATGGGAGTATCTGATGGACAACTCTATCTGAATGCATGCATGCTTCTTTTTGTTTTGCCCTAAGGTAGAGCGACCACCCATTCCCTCAATTTCACCTCCAACAGCAACCCCATATTGATGAACTCCTTGAAACACAGGAATGCTGCTTGATGCCTCAGTTGTGGCATGACTTGTTTCAATTGTTTGACGTGGTGAGACACTCACCTCTGCATATCTGCTGAAGTATCCTACATCCCTGCCCCCCCCAATGAAACTATCCAAAGCTTTTCAATTCACCTTCAGAATTCTAAATGTCAATTTTATTTTAGTGATAATAATATTCTCCCCCCCACATATGTTCAAACCCATCCAGAAAATTGTGTAGCCAAACTGATGTAACATGTAATCTTGAAGGTTGATGGGCACTTGGCTTACATCCCATTTTTCTTGAAGCTCCATAGCTTTGTTGGTTAAAGTTTGTCTTAAGGTCACAACCTTAACTGGGCCTGTTGGATGTTGGTCATTACATTGACTTGGCTTGCTGGATGTTGATGAAGGTGGGCTAAACTCAAAAACATTTGTTGATGTATCTTGACTTGGTCCATCCAAAATAGCAACCTCTTTTGTCAAAGTATCTCCAAGTCTTGCGATTGGATCAACCATTTCCTGCATGTGCTAGTACATTGTCCTCTTGGACACCCTTCGAGTCCCTTGGCATGTCAAGCAAGGACATAAAACTCTTATTGCAAAATTCCATGTAGACTCATCCTCATCATTGCCCTCCATTTGAAGTAGCCTCCTCCCAAGTGCAAGTTCAAAAATCACCAAACATCTGATGTCACTTAAGCTTTATCTCTCCTTGATGACTATATTGAACAAGCCATAGTAAACCAGTCAAAAAAATGTTACATTGCCTTTATTTCTTTTCATCATCTTGGTGAAGTAGATGTTTCCACACAAATGGACAACTCTCAATCCGTAGTAGGGAGCCAGTTGGGTGGAGAGGAATGGGGGCTGGTCAAGAGGTTACAAATAAAAAAAGATGACATTGTTGAACACCAAGTGCAACCTTAGATAGAGGATGAACTTGATGCTTTGTGGATAGGTGTATGCTGGCATGGACTTGGGAACTAGTTACTTATGTTATAAGACTAGTGCATGTGTTTCTCGAGAAGACAAACTACTAGTCATTTGGTAGAGAAATGGAGAGGGGAGTAGCTGAAGATGTTTGGGGGGGGGGGGGGGCGCACAGGGGGGGGGCCGCTCTCA
>Ga0116227_10009763_pt1 | contig 17218 bp, 7 predicted proteins | sample S1TSphgellanicum_FD_89693 | JGI IMG/M metagenome (GOLD analysis project Ga0116227, IMG submission 89693) | Host-associated microbial communities from peat moss isolated from Minnesota, USA - S1T2_Fb - Sphagnum magellanicum MG | ecosystem: Host-associated > Plants > Peat moss > Unclassified...
GACAAGTTTTTTAGAATAATAAGTTGTTAGGACCATATATTACTTCTTTGGAGAGAAATTCTTGCCATTAAAAAAAATCTTGAATAAAAATAGATTGACGCAATTGCAATTAACAAGGGAATGTATAACATGATTCAAGATTTTTTAACATGCAATTGAATGCATAATTTTTAAAACTGAAATGTCACCCAAAGACATGGAATAAATATTGAGAAGGGGTCAACATTAACTGTATGATTTGGTGGGTAGTTAAAACTTGATGTCAATTATGCATACATGATTTTCATAATGGTAAACCCCTCTCCTTTTAGGAGTCCATATTCTAAGTGTAGCACATGGTTAGGAAAATACATGGTTAAATGAAGCCATTTACACTGATCTTAATTTCATTGTCAAAAGTTATGATAATATGGTTCATGACAATTGAATTTCATTAGCCCTTCAATTTGGAGAAAAGAACAATCTAAATGTGAATTACATTATGCATTTTTTGTTAATGTACATGTTATTGAAGAATTTATCTTTAAATTTATCACAATCAAATGATTTCAGCTATGATTGTGGTTTTATTTGGGTAGCATTTAGGGGTCCCTTTCTCTCTAGCCCAATATCCTGTTTTTCTTTGATCCTTACCATTGATGCCCCATGTTTTGCACTATCATAGGGCATCAATGCAACCACCTTTCATGCTAATTAGTTGGGGTGCACCCAAAGTTTTTGTTTCCTCTCTTGAAATGACCGCACATCAGAAAGTTTTTGGAAACATGAACTAATTTTTTTTGGAAATAAGACTTTTGTTAAAATGCTAGGGGTGATTATTGTGGGTACATGAAGCATTCTGAAAAAAATTGTAGTGTATGTGGAGGGCACTTTATATCATGAATTTCCCTCCTAGAAATTGGGAAGGATATTATGCTTCCTCCTCAAAGATGGGAGGGAAATTATGCCTACTTATAGGTGTAAGAACCCTCCCATTCACACCTCATGATGGACATAGATTTGGTTCATGATCATTTTTGCCTTGTGATTTACGATAGTTAAAGCCCATGGGTGGGAACATTCCCAAACATATTGGGCTGCATTTGGCTATCGCCTTGTCTTAGGCCCCTTATTTTGGGAAGGCCCCCACCCTAGGGTTTACTGTACATAACATTGTTATTTCATCTCCCCCAGTGTGTCACTCTTTTCTATATTAACACCTCTCCTATTAACCTCTCCTATTCATTAAATGAGGTGCTTCTCAAGTTCGTTTTGTTGTATTATTCCAACGAGCCGATTTCATTGGCCCATTGCTCCACAAAAATGAAACTATGGAGACTCCTCAAAATAGAAGGTTATGCTGTGAGATATATAGTTCCTCCCTTTCAAACCACTGATATAGGTGAAAGGAGGACAAAATTTGCCTAAGCATATGGGATAAAAATGAGGTGCTATGGAGAACATGTTGGGGAACATATTGGGAACCTGATAGGAACCCATTGAGAACTTAAATGGAACATAGTAGGAACAGATTTGGGAATCAGCAAATTTTTTAAAAAAAAATCCCTCAACCCCACCCCCTAAAAACTAAAAAGGAAAAAAAACAAGGCACCTTGGGCCTTCCCATTGGCTGCATGAAATTACTCACAAAAGAGTTCATCACCATTTTTCGCCTGGGCTAATACCCCTTGCAAAGAACACACTACCCGTTCTGTGTTTGGGCACATTTTATTTTAAATAAATAACTGCCCGGTTTTTCAAACATTTCAGATCTAGCGAACTGTGGGTTCTGGATATATCAAAACCTTAAAACAATTGACAGGTTTCACAAAAGAACCGGTGGTTATTTGACTAATTCAAATTCACCTACAACCAAAGTTGAAAGAATTAGGAATAGGCTTCTAAACCTGGTAGCATCTACCCTCATAATAATATACGAGGTGGATTCACACATTTCAAACCCATGGTCCCGTGCCCAACCCACACATGTAGTACAAGGGCGTGGGACCAAGCATAGTATCTGTGGGTGGTATACTTCCAAAATTTCCACGCTTTGTCTTAGTCTTTGGATCCAACATTTTTGTACAGCAACCCAATTTTGTTCATCCTAGTTTTCCACATCATTGCAACGAAAGACAATGCCCTTACACATGGTACCAGTGTAGGTGCTGGGTTTTACCACGGCCACACATGTATCTATAACATATCTACCTCTATACAATATACTTTTTTCCACTCTGGTTTTATTTGCTATGACCATCCATGTAGCTTCCTTCTCCCTCAAAGACTCAAGCTACTGGAATCATAGTCACCCATGTCACCAAGTAAAGATGACTTGCCCAACATGATCTCTGCCAAAGCGCTAAACACTGACAGTAGGTCAAATCAGCAAACAGGAAATACTCCTTCAAGCTCTAGACAAGGCACCCATGTGGTGCGTCCTCTTGATTTTATGATTGAACTTGTTTTGCACAACTCTTTTTCTTGGGCTTTCCAAAGCTACATGTTGAAATTTCATGTTAGTTTATGAGCTTCCTTGTTGAATACCAATATTTTTTCTTTCTTTTTGTTGCATCATTTAAATCAACAGATATGAAATGAAGTGATATCAAAACAAACTCTTACATTTGGGATTCACTTTGCTATAACAAGTAGAACTGGTCAAAGGAAAATTTGTCAATTGGCATTGACTATGTAGAGTTTGTAAGGATTGCAACTTTCAATGTAGATTGTGAGTAACTCCAAAGTGGTTTAAATCCAACAACATAAATATTAAAGAATTCTTTTGAACATTATTATTGTGATTGTGTCCCAATTGCTTAGGAATTGCAACCCTTGGTGGTTAGAATTTGTGGAAAAAGTGGTGAAATGAAAATTAACTAGATTAATTAGGTGGTTGTAATTGAAGAACCCAAAATTTGAAGATTTCAATTCTCAGCATCGGTCCTTAAATTTATTGGCATATATTCCATCATACCATAATGTGATGATTATCAATTATTGAATTATATTTTGAAACTTACTTTGCATGTAAATGATCTTCTTTTATGACTCACTTGACTTTTTGAAAGAAAATTAACAAACCTCAAAAAATTGCAAATATTGGAATGGAATCAAAATTTAAATTTAAATGAGGTTGCAAGATAAATATGGTATTGTTTAATTCATTGATTATTGTCTTGTTCTACTTTAGATTTTCAATTAACCATATCTATTTTGCCAAATATTGTGAATGTATATTTCATGAATCTTGCATTTCTTTGATTTTATGTATAGTCAAATTATTTTCAAGACTTATTTGATGAATCTTGTTGACATTTCTTTTTCTTTTTATTTTCAAAGATACTTGGTGCATGATTTAAATCCTAATTGCACTTCAAAGAACCCAAATTTGACCATAATTTTTTTCCATGGGATTGCCTATGGGATTTACAATGAATGGAACGAAACATGGACAACACACCCCATCAATCATAAAGAAAAATGCATATGCTGGCCACAAATGTGGATCCCAAAGCACTCATAATTTTGTCACTATTTTGTGGCAAATATTCACAATGATATGACTAAAATTGGTCGAAACCTCATTCAAAGGGTTATAGATTCAAGGTCTAACAATATCCTTATTTGTGGGCATCTTTCTTTTCATTGTGTATTTCAATTAAAGATAATTGATTGCATTCTAACATCTTTGAATAAATTGTTTATGTGAGGCATTATTGTAATACACACCAAATCTTGAACTTTGGAGCTTTCAAATCCATTGAAAAGAACATGAAATAAGGGTTTTATGTTAATTCTCATGTTGGAAATGAATTATTAATAAAGTTTGTGTTCACATTATCAAGCCTTGGGAATTTAATTTGGTTGGAGCGACAATTTGTGATGGACGCTTTTCAAAGTTTCATCTTTCGCAATGGAACTAAATTCAATTACCTATATGACTTATTGAATTTGAATCCACTTTGTACCTATATTTAATTTCAAAACAAATATATCTTCCAATTTCCTACATTCTACTATTTGAATTAAAATTTCAATGTAACACATAAAAACTTGGAAGTAAATACCTCAATCCTTGTGCATAATAACCTATTAACCAACATGTGATTGGAACATTTTATAGGTAGACTTTTAAAAGAAAATGAAAAATGAAAAAAAAAATTGCAAACAAATATGTTATGGACTTATGGCTTAGTTTGTTTTGTTATTTAACAAATTGCACCAAATACAATATATGAGTATTTGTACATGTACATTATCATTAAAAATTATTGTTGATGCATTTTTGGTGCATTTTGAAATATTTTGTAAGTATCAAGTTTTTTGGGACGGATGAGTGGTACTGGTTGCTTATAGTTTCGGAAGTCTTGTCCTTAAAAGCTTGGTGGTTGAAATGCACAAACATGTGTATCAAAAGCAAATGAATAAGTTGGATGTTGAAGTACAAAATTGTTGTGTGAATTTTGTGAAAAATCTTAAAGCATGTGGTGTTTTATAGTGTACCACATGCCGGTGGAATGTTTGAAATTTTTTATGAAGGTAAATAAATGCATTAGGTTTTAACTTTTGGAATTTTGTATGTTTATATAATTTAATTGCAAACATTCACTATTACATATCTAGGTTTTAATGTTGGTTTTTATGATTGTATTTTCAGTCATATTAGACATTGGACATATTTGGTTATAGTAAAACAAACCAATGATTTTAGCCACAAATGTGGTTGACACCTAGTGACTAAGTACCTACTTAAGTTAGTCATGGCTTGTCCAAGTTAACTAATGTAACTATAGTATTAGCTAACATGTAGTTGTCCATAGTGATAGAGATGACCCAATTCAAAGTTGAAATGTGTGACAGATGTCATGTCTAAGGTGACAAAAAAATGGTGTATGTCATTAAGGTGGTTGCCAAGTGGCATGTCTTTTGTGACTAAAATGTCTAGTAATTTAGATGACATGGATGACAAATGGTAGTTTGTTATGATTGAATTGTCTAATACGTCATCTAAAGTGCTTGCCTAGTGTCATGTTTGTTTTGACTAATAATGTGACTAATGTGACTAATATTATATGTGGCCCATGCCAAATGTTTATATATTTTTTGCCTATTTTGATTAATTGATTATTAGTAATATTTTGATCTATAAACCTAACCTTAATTCTTTTATATTTACTAAATATACATGGCTATAATCACATGTAATGTCTATTTTGAAAAAAACATCCAAATATTTACATGCACCCAAATGCAACATTTAAAAATGCACCACATAGATTACATACATAATTTAACAACCTAAAATATATTAATATGCCTAGAAAGTTGGAAAATGCACAAAATATATGTAATAACACTACAAGATCTACATGTGTAGAAGTGCACAAGGTGTGTACTTGAAGTGCACAAAACATGATTTGTTATAAGATCTATAGATTGCAAATTGCAATAATGTTTAATAAAATTTTGTGGTGAGTTTCCAAGGCCACAAAATGATACACCCAACTATTCTATCTATTCTACAAAGTGGAGGATCATGGCCAGGCTATGGATATGGCAAATGAACACCAACCAAGAAGTAAAATGTAATGGAAACAAAAATACATTTTTCTAGCATGGCACAATTATGATGCATTGCATCTCCACCTCCAAATTTGACAAAATTGTCACTCGCACAATTTTTGCTTCCATGAAAAGTCATGAGAACGACACATTGATTTCTTTGGTACTACAAACAAATGCATGAACTGAATATATCATAAACCTACAATCAAAATGAATTAATTGTCAACTTCAAATTCAAACAAAGTTAAATGTAAGTCATGGCTTACATTTAGGTGAGGTTTTATAGCCAGTTTTTTCACTACCTCCTTTGCTGTTAACTTTAGAGCTAGCTGATAACCTACATAATTTCGATGATCATTTTTTTCTTTGCCAAAATTGGTGCTCATGATGCTTTTGAAATTTCTTTAACCTTGGAACTTTATAGATCATACACACATGATCATAAATACAATAGTCTTGAACATAACAATATATATTCCAAGTCTAGCAATAAATTTTTTTTGAAATATAAATGCATGAAAATAAAAAATACTTGGGTTTTAAAGTTTAGTTAAACAACATCAGAAGACCATGCAAAACCCCTTATGACAAGCCAATGTGGGTCTTTTCTTGTAATTTGTTGATGCCCATGTGGATTACAACCAACATACTTTTAAATACTTGGAGCCTCCAACAAACCAAGTAAGTATGACCATAAACTGCCCATCAAGTAGTTAACCCCTACTTTTGGATCAAATGGATGGGGTAGGATATATGAATATGGCACATTGTTAACACACTTGTAAGGGTAGTCATCTATCAACAAGGTATTATTTGGAGTTAATTCTCGAAATCCATTACTAATGTCAGAGAACACCTTATTCATATCTTGCAGTACAAGCTCATTTTTTGGGTTTAGTGGATGTTTACTTTGTGTCACATCATATTTGTCATTTCCCCATATAAACAAAGGTTTCAAACTTGAATTGTCTTGTAATAGAAAATGAACCATAGGTACAAGGTTAGGTTGTGTAATTGATGATCAAATCCTAATGTCAAACTTTGAAAAACATGATTTCAATAACTAAAGTGAATTTGGTCGAGGGTTCACTAACTTATTTCCACACCACACTACAAGAATGAATGGTTTCCATCTCTTTCCAGATCGTACATGTTGTGTAACACACAATAAACCATTCACATCTAATACAAGTAGATAACAAATCTTGTTAACTACCATCAGGTTCGAACAAGGATTGCACGTGTCTAGCCACAAGTTCACCTCTTTATGGGCAACAATTCACTACTATAAAATCCATCCCTAAACCATTACATAGATCCACTTAAACCTATCCAAGCGGAAAGGAAACCATGACTTCAAATTTTCCACTACCATCTCCACTAAGCATCCACTACTTATAATGCATTGTGGATTATTGGTGGAAGTTGCCCATTGGTTATTCACTTGAGTGAAATGTGTGCCATAATTTTTGAGGTGGGCAATGTTCCCAAAAGCTAAAAAGGAAGTGAGTAGTGCAAGACCCCCTTGTTGCCCGACTAGATTTAGTCCTTTACACTATGTGTTTTTGTTCTAGGCAATTCCACAATGCCTTGTTCTTGTTCATATTAAATTGTCAAGTCCCTATGTATGTAGCCTTCTCCTAGGACAATGTTGCCTTCTCCTAGGACAATGTTATAACATGCACAACAAGTAATGACATTGTTGTGTTACTTATGACATCGCCCAAGAGATGCATGTTTTTATAAAAACCATGAACATACAGGACCATTCATATCATGACTTGCACATAAACCTATATTAACTTCAAAAAATGCCACATGCTACATAAACATGAACTTTGGTTATATAAGAAACTTCTTATGCCACAAGTGGATAACCATATGAATAAAATAATTTTTAATTATGTGGAGTCTATTGAAGTTTGCAAACAACGATTTGAGGATATATACACATTCACGTGGAATGCAAACATTTGCCATATCTACATCCGATGCCTTATTTTGATTTGGCTTCCATGTTATACCTAAAATAAGCACATTGAATGTAGATAAGGCATGATTAATAGAAATGAAATGTATTCTAGACTTGTATTTTGTTGGGTTGAAATTGGCAAGTTACTTGATCGTCATGTCTAGCTACTCTTATTGGTTGGAATTGTAAGGGCAATTGGTGAACAAACCCATTTCATCCAATTGAAGGCCAAGTAGTTTTGTGTATTATTCATGGTTCTAAACACCTTGTGTTTTGAGGAAGGTAGTGTATTTGGGTTGGGTAAGATGCTATTCTTGAATAGTCCCAACAATTCAGAAATGAAAGTGTTAGATGTCCCATGAGTGTGACAACAATTCATAATGAGGAGTGTTGATGCAAGGATTGACAATGTTGACCCTTCAAACAATGGTACTCTTGAGGCCTCCTTAAAGGCCATATGCTCTTGTGATGCACCCCCAGGCTCCTTAATGGACTCAAATGTGAGTCCAGATCGAAGATAACGGAAAAACAAGGAGTTGGGGCACGCTCCCTGGCTCGCAGCACTTTAGGGGGTAGAGGGGCGTGCTGGAGCTCTGGGATGGGACTAGGAAGAATGACAAGCACTTAATCACTGACTCGAATCTGCACAAACCAAACAACAAGTTGGTTAATGCATAGTTGAAGCACTTTTGATGCTAAGATGAGCCACAGGTAAATTCGGACTCACAAGACTCAGCACAGCCTGAACTTGGGGGAAGCCACCACCTTCCCCCTTATAGTATATTCTGTGCCTCTCCACAAATCCCACATCCAAATGGCTTTTTTGTCCTGAGACTCCCAAGTGGGAGTCTCGAAATTGCCAAAGTTGGGACTCTTACGACTTTGGAGCCCCATAACTTTGTGTGAAGACCTCCGATTGCAATGAGGTCTAAAGCAAAGTTGTAGCCCTTGTTGAGAGCTTTCCAACGGTATGTTGCACGCCACCTGCACGCAAGGAAATCGGGTCGACTCCCGACTTTTAGTGGTCAGGAGTCAAACTACCAATTTGACTCCCGACCTTTCTTTTGGCCATAACTTGTATTTCAGATGTCCAAATGGGTGATGCAAGCCCATTTTAGACATCTAAGTTTCAATAGCTTTCCAATGATATAAAAAAAATCTTCAAATTGATGGGTTTTGACCCCTGTAATTGCTCCCTGAAAATTTGAGAATCCTTCGAGACTCTAACTCCCCAAGTGGGAGTTGCCTCGGCAGTGTGAGGGTTCATTCTCTCACACTCTCTTGCACTCCTGAGAGTATAAGATGTGCCTCCCGAGTTTCCCACTTGTCTCGCCCTCTTGCAAGCCCTTGCCTCGGTCGTGAGCTCAAGGTTAGGGTTGCGACATTTTGGCTCCATCCCTCAAACCCGTCCCCCAATTCTGGCATGCTTGTTGTGGCCTCCTTTTCATTGGCTCTTGCAACATCTATTCTCATGACATTATTTACATCCATCGTGTCATATGCATTGTTAAAGCTTGGAAGAGATCCACTCACATGTGAAGCTCCTCCCACATGGCCAATGCATTGTTCATGACCAAGTGGTACCATTGGTTCAGGCTCTTGGCCCACCACCTTTGGTTCATCCATTCGAATGTTATGGGCTTGTTCAACAATTTGGTCAACAATAGCAAACACATCCCTCACCAACCTTGCCATGTCCACCTTTGCATCCACTTGACATTGATTCGTTATATTTTCAATCGGCATGAGTGGTGGTCAATTAAGGTGAGCCATCCACTCATCGTCCAATGAATCATGGGGATCACCTTATCATGCATGTGGTAAGATGCACAAAGTTGTTAAGATCAAACCCCTTATTGTAATATGTGATGGTTGACCTTAACAATGTCCCATCATGGGTTGAGTTAACTAGATAATATTTTAAATTTGTAAGGTATATGACTATTCATTTTAAACGATCTTATATTATGACATGTGGCACAATTGAAAAATGTCACATGACATATCAATTGAATTTTGGATGAAATTGAAGTACCTACATACTTAAGTAGAAAAGTCAAACCTATTTACTTAGTTAGGTAGGTAAATAGGAAGAAAGGTAAAAAGGTAGGTAAATTAAAACGTCACCATCTAAATATTTTTATTTTATTTTATGTTTTGCCTTTAAGGTTAAACTTTTTTGAGTTCATCCCAAATTGACACATAAATTTAAATGTGAGAACATGAGAAAAGACACCTTCTTTGTATAATTTGTGAGATGAGGTTCAAGGGCAAAACATTTGGGTTTAATCTTTTGATTGCACTTTAGTTGTAAATTGGGTATAACTATAAATATATATTTTCTTGCATGCTTTATATATTTTAAAATTAAAATTATAAACTAAATAGGTATATATATAATAAATTTATATGTGAATTACTTATCTAATATTTAATTATCAATTTTGATTATTTGAATCAATTGGTCTAATTTAAATAATTAGTTAGTAGATAATTGATCATCTGAATTCAGATAAATTTTAGATAATTAATCATTTGAATTCCCAAATTTACTTCAATTATCTAAGTTTAAATAAAACAAAGACAAATATTTATCAAATAATTAAATATCTAAATTAACTATTTACATCAATGATCTAAATTAACTAATGAATTGATTATTTGAATTAGATTAATTAATTCAGATTATAGTTTTCTATTCAGTCTAATTAATTAATAAATATTAATTAAATATTAAAATTAACTAATAGTTAATAGTTAATCAATTAGTGACAAATAATTCATTAATAAATATCAAATATCAATTTATTTACTTATTAACTTATTAAGTAAATATTAAATAATTTTAATTAACTAATTATTATTTTAAATATTTTATCAACTAATTAAATAATTATAATAATCTATCCAAAATTATGAATTATTGTATCAATTTATGATTTAATATTTAGTTAGTGAATTAGTTTTTGAAATAACAAACTAAATAATCAATTATTAGATTTTTAGTATTAATTATTTTTAACAAATTAATTAATTAAAATTAATCATTTCATTATTTATATGAACTAATCAATTAATTGATTATAATTATTCATCAATAATTAATACTTGTTTAATATGATGATTATGTCATACTAATGTGACCTTGTCACTATTATTTAATCATACAATGAATGATATGGTATATTTTTAAACAAATCAGATAAAATCAAAATGAATTTTTAAAATTTTAATATTTCCATAATATGAGCAAATATATGCCTAATATACCCAAAATACAAGTTAAACATCTTAATATACCATGAATACAAGCTAAATATATTCTTAACATAGTTCACAATATTTTAATGTACATTAAATTTATAGGCACACCATAAATAATAACCAAGTTGTGATTAATTTTGCAACTGAATAAACATAGGGTTTTAGTTTTGGATGAAAAATTCAGTATGTTATTCAATATGGAAGGATGTACAATTTTGTAGTTGCACCATAATTATAAAAACAATAACAAATTAAAAAGTTTGGCGAATAGTTCTAAAAATGATAAATCATAGTCACAAATGACAAATAATCACATATAGTCACAAATTGAATGCTTGCATAAATACAAGATTTTTAATAGTGCTACCTTTTATCTCCTACCTACTTACCTACTTACCTACCTTTTTCCTACCATTTACAACCTACCTACCAACCACTCATCAACCTAGTTTCAATCCACCTATTAATCACCTAACCTTTTTATTTACTTACATAAGTAATCATGTGAAATATAAAACTTAACAATTTTTTTCACTTTTGATGGTGTAATCATTAATAAGGACTTGGTTTATCATTGTGATGAATATGAGGGGTTCAATACCTTATACTTGTAACCTATGTGCATATTTAAGGGGCTAGGGTAGGTAGGTTAAATTAAAATAGCTAGGTAGGTTAGGTTCATTTTACTTACCTACGTGCATTTTTATCACTTATCAAGACTTGTTTAGTACCCAACTACTTGTAATAAAATAATAATAATAATCCCCCCCCAAAAAAATTATTTTAAGTAAAAAACTAACTAATCAAATAGTCCATTGTTTGTTAGTCAAAATGACTAATCAAATAGTCTTTTATTTTACGAGTGAAAATGACCACCCATTCACAATGAACACAATCCAAATTGACATGATTGTCTTATTGACATTTGTCCAAATTTGGTTATTTTTTATTGGATTTTCCAATCAAATAAACATGTTTTCATATTATCGCTTGCAATAATTTGTGCATGTGTAAGCCATTTGATGGATCATGCTTTGGGCATGCTCTATAAAAAATGTGCCAATATGTTTTTCCACATGAAAAGGTTCTTTGTGTGTTGAACTATGTTTCTATAAAGTTTGTCCAATATGATATTTAGAAGTGTAGTACATGGCCCAAAAAGTTAGGCTGGCGGGGGGGCAAACATGGGATAAAACTTGCATTGAATCTAAGTTAAAGGCTAAAAAGCTAAACATGTTGGTTAAAATTAGTTAGTTTCTACTTCATATATATTTTTTGTTTCCTTACGATTTGGCAAATGCAGAAAGTGTAATGTTGATGTTAAAGGTGAAGTTTTTTGAATTTTACATGATTTGACAAATTTGCAAAGTTGAAACCATTTGTTGATTTTTTTTTGATTTGCTCGTGATATGGTAGATCAAGAAAGTTCCATGTTGATGAACTTTTATTTGGCAATATAGTTTGACACTAACCAAATATATTTTAGGTACATAGTTATAATCATAGGATTGTTCAAAGGAAAGATCTACTAGATTTTGTATGATAATTTTTTTAATCATAAAAATTTCCCATCTCCTTGTCAAATTAAATGCATTTGGTGAAATTTGTTTGAATTGATTTTGATTTGGCAAATGAAGCCAATTTAATGCTAGAGGTTTTTTTTTGGTGAAATTTGTTTGAATTGATTTTGATTTGGCAAATGAAGCCAATTTAATGCTAGAGTTATTTTTAAAAAATTTCTTGTGATTTGGCAAATTTTTAAGTTCCTAATTCCTATATGGTATATTTCTTTTATCACCAAAATTTCACACCTATTTGTCAAACTAAAATGCATTTGTTGAAATGTTTTTGGTGAATCTTTTTTGAGTTTTGTATGATTTGGCAACTTTATAGAAAACTAAATGCTGAAGATGAACTTTTGGAAAATTATACATGATTTTGTGTATGTAGATACTTGAAGAGTTTATGGTGTAGGTTTCAGGTTTTCAGTGCTTAAAGTTTAATAAGGTGACTTTTTTTTGTTTTGTTTTGTTTTTTTTTTGTTTTTTTGTTTTTGTATTTGACACTTGTAGGTTTACAAGCCACATTTTACTATTTCATGATGCGTTGACCTTTTAGACAACCATCACTTTATGTTACTTTGAACAATATGTGGTGTTAAAGTTGTGTGTGTTTTTTGCAAACTTAGGCCATTTATGAAACTATGGTGAAGTTATTGTCAACTTGGTACATTCACAATCTTAGTGGCCACCTAAGGGGTTTGACACTCCTTATAAGACTATAATTTTGTATTGTTGGAAAATCACAAGGGTAACACAATAATTTGGATTGTCAAATCATTTTTTGAAATAGGCTCCATTACTAGCAAAGTTTCATTGCTCAAAATCTGATGCAAATTGATGATGTTTCAAAAGCAATAAAACATTTAAAACTTTGGGGTGAATAATTTTTATTTTTTTCAAATGTCCTTTTTCCTTTTCAAATATGCTCCATTCATTTCCAAAATTTGAAAGGATTCTAGTATTGATGATTAAAAGGGCAAATGGAGTTGAAATTGGTGAAATTTATTTTTACAGCACATTTGAGCACCTTTGGTTCAAACATGCTTTTAACCCTAAAAATCATGAAATTTGAAAATGAGTTTCTAATAAAAGTTATTCATTTTTATGTGGTCAAAACATAAATGCATAATTTACATGATATATAATCAATTTGTAGTCAAAAAAATTTGAATCTAAAACATAGTTGTAAGTTAGATGTGAAAAATGCAAAAGTTGAGTTAATACACCAACACGTGAATGCCATTTGTCACATGTGGTCCTTGACAATGAATTTTACTTTGGTGCCCCTAGCTCCTAAGATTGTGAATACACCCATCTATTGTATCTAGATGCATGTTGAATTAGAATCAAAACCATTTGTTCCTTGGAGATGCCTTGCAATATATCATTCCAACATGTGAATAACTTCATGATGATCTTGCCAACTATGTTGTTCTTGACATTCTTTGGGGATCCAAATGCAAATGAGTTTGATTTAAAGCTAAGGGAACTCATGATGCACATGAAGTGCCAAATGTTGAAAGTCCTTATACTTTTCATATCTTTTGTCTATGGATTTGAAAAAAAAATTGAACAAAACATTTAGGTGTTAATGTTGAATCCCAAATTTAGTAGCATGTATCTAATCATTACTTATGTGGGTTGAAGTATAGCCTTAGTTTTGGTGGTTGCCTATGATGAATGGTTGCTACTACCTTTGTTGGTGGAATGTTACAAGTCTTTGATGCTTACTATGCTTGATGAACCTTTGTTGCAAGTTGTAATGGATATCAAGGATTTGTTTTCTTCCATTGATACAAATGTCAACACTTTGAAACAACTTGTAGCAAGGGAGCTTGATTACTTTTGATAATTTCCTATTGATAAAAAGGAATTATTAGTGTGCATTAGCCTAGTGGTGCACATAAGAACATAAACTTCCCACCATCGCTATCTTAGCACAACAAAATTTGGGCATTCCCAATAACTATCTAATTGAAGCAATTTTTTTTTGTTCCCAATTGTTGGAATCTTCACAACTCTTTGTAAATATTGGTTTCAAACAAGTAATTTAGATGAAATGATACCTGTCAACAAATTGGCCTAAACATTGGTTGTGAAAAGCTCATTGTCATGTGTTGAAAATTGAGTTGTATGTTTAGTTGTTGAGATCTAACATTTTTGTCCATGTGTCTATTTTTTAATTTGTTTTTGAAGAGTGAAAGTTTCAAGAATGTCTTCTAACTTTTGATGTACCATGTGTTTGGTTAATATATTTTTGGATTGTTGGTTAATAGTTGAATAATGCCCCTTTTCAAACACTTGGAAGGGCTAACATTTGGGAATCTCAATTAACATTTATGAATGGGTTGTAAGTATTTTTTATTTTTAATTGTTAATCTCCATTACTTGAAGGTTGACAATTCTAAAGGCTTGGTTAGTTTTTGATATGCTGTTTACGTGGTGTTTTTATGTGTTTGAAGGTTTGAGGTTTGACATTCAGGACCCCCATTGACATCTATGAATGGTAGTAGCTTATTTGTTGTCTGTTTTCAATGCTCAAGGGGTTTGAGTTGAGAAGTCTCATCTCCATTTGTCTATAGTGGTTGCATTTGGTTCCATTGAAGGTTAACATTCGAGGTGGATGATTTGACATGTATGTCTAGTTGTGAATGTTGATTGAGCTATAACATCTATGTCTAATTGTTGCTATTGTTTCTTTGAAGTTAAGAGGTGAGAATTAAGGAGAATATGTCTTACTTGATTGCTTGATACTACTTGTCAGGTCCTAGATGGATGAGGATTGATGCTTGATTGCTTGTTGCTCCTTGTGAGGTCCCATATGCAAGTGGATTAATGTTTGATCTTTTGTTGTTGCTTGTAGGGTCCCATATGGAAGAGGATTGATGCTTGATTACTTGTTGCTTGTTAGTTGCATGGTCAAAGATTTGGTCATGCTTGACCTGTAGAGCTGTGAGGTAACTGTGAGCACAACTGAATTGAAAAAATGTAATGGGAAGCTGTTGCTGAGGTAGAAGCTGTGATCACAGTGGCCCTAATGAAAAGAGGCCCTTAGTAGGTTGGGAATACCAATTGACTGTTGGAAACTAATTGATCAAACAAGAGGAACAAATTATCTCATAGGAACTCCAGCCAGGAAGATAAAACTGCATCACTTGCTACCTTCAAGCTACGGAGAGACTCAATAGACCTAATCTCATCCTTTTTTTCAACCAAAAATATTTAAATTTATGGGCTGAGCTATGAACTTCAGTTTTTAGTTATTAAAGCATTCATAGCTTCAAGGAAATAGAAATGATGTGACTCACAAATCCTATCAAAAACTCTGTTCAAATCTGAAAGGTTTGATCTTGATACAAACATCAATACAAATATGTACATTGATGACAAGTGAGTGATCTTGGGTGTGTACTGTGACTTTCTCATGGAGCTAAAAGAAGCAAGTGGCCTCTACAAACAGTCTGCAGATCTCAGTCTATAGGGGTTATTACTTCACCTGTGTGATTTCAAGTAAGCATGTCCAATTCCAAAAAGGAGGGCAGTGGTAACACCCAGACCCACAAGACCCAACAAAGCTTGTTGATGCAGATATTGTTGCTGGAGTTGCACCACCTGCAGTTGAGACCTTAGAATCCCAAAGCTCCCCTCCAATCTGTGCAGCTCTACCTCTAATTTCTTGATATGTGCTCTCGATTCTTCATTTGAACTCCTAAGATCACGTAACTGTTGCACTATGGCTTGTGGAAACCAAGCATCACAATCAGCAACACCTGTAACTCCTCCCATCTTGGTTGTCTCTATGGATTCGATAGGTTTAGCGGTCTCCATGATAGTGTTCACAATAAATGTCTGGTTACCGACTTCCATAACTTCTTCCTCTGGGTCATAAAAACTCTCATCAGAACTAAATGCATCTTCACTTGTTTTGCGATGCATCATTGGAGATGTGCCTGCCAGTGCCAATTGTTCTGCACAGAACTGGCTTGCAACTTCCATCCACTCTTCAAATGATTTGATTGCTTTTGTTTCCATAAAAGCTTCAACTGTACCTGACAAACAATATGGGGCACCAAGCTTAACTACTGCCCCAACTCCCTGAGTCTGAATACCTATAGACAGTGCAACCCAGGAGAGGCAAAATGGATTGCTGATAGACACACAGTAGTATAAGCTGAGATGATGCACAATTAGTAATGCAGGAGAAGAAATATTATTACCTTGAATACCCCAGACAGCAGTTTTGCAACACAGAATGGCATTCATGGTGACTACACATCCTGTCCCAGTCTTGGAAGGTTCGAGCAAAACGTTTCCATTTGTGCTGAATAGTTCACCTGCAGCCCCCTCGACAACTGGGTCTGACTTGACTGTGAAGCAATTTCCACATCTCTGATACTGTTGAAGCTCAGATATCCTCAGAACATCAGTACCTGAGAGAGAGAGACACACACACACACACAAACACACACACACAGAGGAAGTAGTTGATTAGGTTTAGGGTTTGGAGTTGATGAAGCTGGCCCCCCACCCACTCTTACATTCTTTGAGATCAGCAAAGCCCCCTCCCTCCCTTGAAACTTTGAGCTTACCAATGAACCTCCTCACCAGAGCTGGTGCATTCAAAGGAGCTGTGAAGCGAACCGTCCTCTTCCCATCAGCTGTCCAGCTAGAAATTTCCGCATCTGGATCTTCATTTACCACCTTATGGTAGCGCCGCATAAATTGATCATCACCAAACAAAAAAGAAAAAACTGCCTGCAAAAAAAAAAAAAAAAATAACACCAACCCACAATATTCACTAAGAAAGAAACCACGGAAAAAAAAGAAAGTTGTATAACAACAACAACTAAGGACAAGGAGTGGAAAACAAAGA
>Ga0116227_10009764_pt1 | contig 17218 bp, 16 predicted proteins | sample S1TSphgellanicum_FD_89693 | JGI IMG/M metagenome (GOLD analysis project Ga0116227, IMG submission 89693) | Host-associated microbial communities from peat moss isolated from Minnesota, USA - S1T2_Fb - Sphagnum magellanicum MG | ecosystem: Host-associated > Plants > Peat moss > Unclassified...
CCCCAGCCACTTTGGTATTTTTTAGACTGGTCGATGGCCGAATTGTCTATAAACTGTTGGTATTGTTGTGCATCCAGTTTGTTCAGGTAAGCCTCGGCATCGGTATTTTTGTCAATTACGTTTAGTTTAGCCTGTGCGGTCTGGATTTCTTTTTTGATGGTATTGAGTTCTGTATCGTTCAATGAAGTGATGATCTGAACCGGATCGTTGATGGTAGCCGTATTGAGGATAAAGTGCGTTGTTTCTGTTTTAAATTTGGTGAAACCAAGCGCAATAGCAGCAATAAAAGCCAGGGGAACAATATACTTCGAGTTCACATAAGGAATTTTGAATTTACCCCTTTGTACATCAGGTCGGTTTTGTAAAACCAATACTCCTGCGCAGACCAGTACAAATGCAAATAAAGTTCCGATAGAACATAAATCGGTAACAATGGTCAGGTTCATAAACAAGGAAGGAACTGCCACCACAAACCCCACTACAATAGTTGCAAAAGAAGGGGTTTTATATTTCGGATGAATTTTGGAGAATGACTTGGGTAACAAGCCATCCCGGCTCATGCTCATCCAGATCCTTGGCTGACCCATTTGAAAGACCAATAATACGCTGGCCATAGCAAATACGGCACTTACCGCGATGATTCCACTCATCAGTTTCAAATTGATCTGATCAAATACAAAGGCCAATGGATCGCCAACGGATAAAAGTTTATAGTTGACGATGCCGGTTAGTACTAAAGCTATGGCCACATACAATACCGTACAGATGATGATGGCCCACATCATGCCCCGAGGTAAATCACGCTGCGGGTTTTTACACTCTTCGGCTGTTGTTGATATGGCATCGAAGCCGATATAAGCGAAAAATACGGCCGAAACGCCTTTCAGTACACCACCAATGCCATTTGGAGCAAATGGATTCCAATTGCTGGTATCCACATAAAATACGCCTACAGAAAGCACCAGTAAAATGACTGCCAGTTTGACAATTACCATGGCGTTACTTGCGTTACGGGATTCTTTCATGCCCCGGTACACCAGCCAGGTGATGAAGATGATGATTCCAAGGGCTGGTAAATCTGCTACCAGATGAAAACTGCCAATCTTAGGCGCAGTAATCCAGGCATTGTTGGCAATGCGAGTGGCATCATCGAGCTTGGCGAAGCTTTTTCCTGCGTTTACCAATGCTTCAGCATGTTGATGACCATTATAGGCGGTCAGGTAATCCATAGTCGTCCAGTCCGGCAGGTTAATGCCGTTAATGTGCAACCAGGGGATTCGTATCGAGGAAAGGAGGCTGGTAAAATAATCTGACCAGGAAATGGCTACGGTAATGTTACCGATGGCATATTCCATAATGAGCGACCAGCCGATGATCCAGGCAACAATTTCGCCAAATGCCACATAAGAATAGGTATAGGCACTTCCTGAAACCGGCACCATAGATGCAAATTCTGCATACGCGAAAGCTGCAAAACTACAGGCTACTGCGGTAAAAATGAATAGAAAGATTACAGCAGGGCCACCATCAGCACTGGCTTTACCAATGGTGCTGAAGATACCGGCACCAATGATAGCCGCAATACCAAAAGCAGTAAGATCTCTTACGCCAAGTGTTTTATGTAACGCGGCTCCATGTTCGCCATATCCCTTCTCGGCATCTGCCAGTATTTTGCTAATAGACTTTTTCCTGAACAGTTGTTGAAGCATAAATGAGTTTAAGTTTATTCAAACTTATAAATTTAGTTTGTAAACTAGCCTAATTTCTGCAATTCATCCTGGATAAAGTTGGCAAGTTCTGCAACATAAGCCTGACTGAAATCAAATTTAATACCGGCTGTCTCATAGATTTCATTGATCGGTTTGGTATAACCCAAGGCCAATGCATCCAGATACTGCGCCAATGCTTTTTCAGGATTTTCTTTATAGTTTTTCCAGATCGCCACGGCGCCAAGTTGGGCAATGGCATATTCAATATAATAGAAAGGTACCTCGAAAAGGTGCAATTGTTTTTGCCATAAATTGGACAATTCCTTTTCTTGTCCGTCCCAATTGGTAAATCCTGCTCCAAAGCGGGTGTAAATTTGCTTGAAGGCCTCTTCACGGTCGGCCGCATTGTGTGTAGGATTGGTGTAGATCCAGTGTTGAAACTGGTCAATGACCGCTACCCATGGCAGGGTTTTCAACACATCTACCAATTGCTCTTTTTTTGCACGGATCAGATCGGCTTCATTGTCGAAATAAATATTCCAGTTGTCCATAGAAATTAGTTCCATGCTCATTGAGGCCAGTTCTGCTACTTCTGAAGGGCAGTGCTTAAAATCGTTTAGCTCTAGGTTTGCAGTTAGGAAGGTATGAATGGCATGGCCACCCTCATGCACCATTGTGGTCAGATCGCGGAATGAATTGGCCGAGTTCATGAAAATGAAAGGTGCGCCGGTTTCTGCAAGCGGATAGTTATAACCACCTGGCGCTTTACCCTTCCTGCTTTCTACATCGAAAAGATTATTGGCTTTCATGATTGCCAGCTTTTGTCCAAGTTCCGGATTGATCGCGTTGAAACAGGTAATGCTTTTGTCGATCAGTTCATTGCCATCCTTAAATGGTTTTAAGGCAGGTTTTCCGGTGGTGCTGACTTCCATATCCCAAGGCTTTAATACCTCGATGTTTAAAGCGGCAGCCCTTTGATCGGCTTGTGCTTTTAACAGAGGTACGATATGTTTTTCAATTGCTTCATGGAAATGATAGCAATCTTGCGGGGTATAATCAAAACGTCCCAATGCCTGGAACATATAATCTCTATAGTTTTCAAAGCCAGCATTTAAGGCAACCTGGTGGCGCATTACGATCAGCTCGTCAAACAAGATGTTTAAATCATCCTGGTCGATGAGGCGACGTTGCTGTATAGTTTCCCAGGCTTGTTGTCTGATGGCTCTATCGGTGTCCTTAATAAAATTAGCGGCTTGTTCCAACGTATATTCCTGATCGTTGATCAGGACACTCATAGCCCCGGTAATGCCCTGGTATTTTTGCTGCGCAACTTGTAACTTAGTCAGTAGCGCTACGTTTTCTTCGCGGTATAATTCTATCGCTTTCCTGATTGATCTGATGTATACAAAGAATTTCTCCTGATCCAGCTCATCGATATACGGACTATCATTGAATTTTTGATTCAATAAATTTGCCAGCGGAGATATCTTTGGTTCAATTTCGGTGGCAAAATATTGAAAAGCTTCTACCAATTGCGTATTACCGGTATCGCAGCTCATTTTGATGTATCTCCAGGCAAAGTCTTCTTCCAATGCCGCTTCAAGTTCGCTTTTATCCTTTAACCACTGTTCCAATTCCCCTACTTTGGTAATCGGTCGAGCTAGAAGCTCGTTAAAAATGGGTTCAAGATTCTCCCATTTGATGTCCAGTTGTTGCGGGATATAGGTCCTTATTTTTTGAGGTATGGTCAGGTTAATCATGGAGTTTAAAAGTTAAAATGTGTTCTTAGAAAGGCATCAATTAAAAAACAGGCAGCAAAAATAACGGAAGCAAAGCCATTTGTAGTCATAAAGGCTTTGTTTACTTTACTAATGTCATTGGGTTTTACCAGCAAATGCTGGTAAATGAGCATAGCGCAGAAAAAACCTACGCCCAGGTAATAAAACCAACTGAAATTGCTGTAGAGTATTGGTAGGATCACACAGCTGGCTGAAAGCATATGCAGAACTTCAGATAACCGGAGTGCATTTTTAATGCCCAGAGCTGCTGGAATAGAATGTAGTTTTTCTGATTTATCAAAGTCTTCGTCTTGTAAGGCATAAATGATGTCAAAACCACTTACCCAAAATAGCACAGCAAAAGAATACAATACTGGAACCAGGTTAAATACGCCAGTTACAGCAATATAGGCACCAATAGGGGCCAGAGAAAGTCCTAGACCCAGTACCATGTGGCACAAGGCTGTAAATCTTTTGGTATAGCTGTAAAAAAGGACTACAAATAAGGCAACAGGCGATAAGTAGAAACACAGGCTGTTGATGAACGTTGTGGTGACCACAAATAAAATACAGTTAAACACCACAAAAAGCAGGGCTTGATTGGCTGTTATCCGACCCGCAGGGATGTCACGCATCACTGTACGCGGGTTTTTCGCATCAATATTCCGGTCCAGGTATCTGTTGAAAGCCATGGCAGCGTTTCTGGCAAAGACCATACAGAGGAGTACCAATACAAGTTTTAGCCAGTTGAAGGGGTTATCGGTTGTGGTTACCCCCAGGAAAAAGCCAATCATTGCAAAAGGCAAGGCAAAAATGGAGTGCGCAAACAAAACCAGCGAAAAATACTTCTTCATGTATCTTAATAGTTATTCGTATTAGGGGTTTCTTTTGGTGCTAAAATGGGCATCACAAAATCAAGATTAACTTCGTCGATGAAGCCCAATACCTGATCACGTCCGGCGCCTTTTTCAGCTGAAGTGACAAAACAAGAAGGGATTTCTTCAAACCATCCGCCGAGTGCTTTTTTAAAGGCGGCTACATTCTGGTCAGTTTTTACCGCTGATTGTTTATCCGCTTTGGTGAATACCAGTGCAAATGGGATTTGGATTTCTCCCATCCAGCAGCAAAATTCTAAATCTATTTTTTGAGGCTCTAAACGGCTGTCAATCAGTACGAAAACACATTGTAAGCTTTCGCGTTTGGTGATGTAGTTGCGAATAAACTTTTCCCAGCTCTCTCGGCTACTTTTGGATACTTTCGCATAACCGTATCCCGGTAAATCTACAATGTACCATTTTTCATTGATTAGAAAATGGTTGATTAGCTGTGTTTTACCTGGTCTTTGCGATGTTTTTGCAAGGCCGTGCTGGTTAACCAGCATATTGATCAAAGAAGATTTGCCTACGTTAGAGCGGCCGATAAATGCATACTCTGGCATGTTAGCCACTGGCAAAGCCGAGACTTTGGTATTGCTGCAAATAAATGTTGCTGATTTTATAATCATTTTACAAAGGTAGAAAATTAGTATGAGTGTAAACTCATATTGGTTTCAAAGATACTTATCTTTGCTGCCAGCGATGAACGAAAACATTACACCTTACCATTCCGAAACGGCTACTAAGAAAGAACAGGTAGCTTCGATGTTTAATAATATATCGAAAAAGTACGACTTTTTAAATCACTTTCTTTCTTTGGGAATTGATATTTTATGGCGAAAAAGAGCCATCAAGGAGCTTAAATCGATTAAACCACGCGTAATACTCGATGTGGCGACAGGAACCGGTGATTTCGCTTTTGAAGCGATCACGATTTTGAAACCTGAAAAAATAGTCGGTGTTGATATTTCTGATGGCATGTTGAATGTAGCCCGTAAAAAGATTGCCGAACGTAATTTAGGTGGTGTTTTTTCAGTGCAGTTGGGCGATTCCGAAGGTTTGCATTTTGACAATGATCATTTTGATGCCATTACTGTTGCCTTTGGTGTACGGAATTATGAAAACCTGGAAAAAGGATTGTCGGACATGTTCCGTGTCTTAAAACCAGGCGGTAAAATTGTGATCTTGGAGTTTTCAAAACCACGTGCTTTTCCAATTAAACAGGCTTATAATTTTTATTTTAAACAGATTTTACCACATTTTGGTAAAATGTTTTCTAAAGATAACAGCGCCTATACCTATTTACCGGAGTCGGTATCGGCTTTCCCAGATGGAGATGCTTTTATGAAATTGATGGAAAAGGTTGGGTTTAAACAAACTAAAGAGATTCGTTTGACGTTTGGTATAAGTACAATTTACACCGGACAGAAATAGCTAATTTTATAATTAATCTGAAAACAGGAATGAATGGAATGAAACCAAAGTTGTACCTTTTATTAGTTGGCATTTTTTTTCTAAATGCGGCAAAGGCTCAAAATTGGGGCGGTGGTATAGATGACAATACCTTGCATTTTGGTTTTACTTTTCAGTATATTTCTTCTGAGTTCAAATTTCTGAAAAAGAGCGACTGGACTGGGCCTTTTTACGATACGCAAGATGAGTTCAGTGCACCTGTAAGGGCAACAGATCGCCTAAAAGCATTGTATTCTAAAGCCTCGCCGGGATTTGGTATCGGTTTGCTGGTAAACTTAAAAGTCTCCGAACATTCCGACCTTAGATTTACGCCCACACTGGTCTTTAACGATCGATTGGCTTATTATGACTTTATTGTAACTAATAAAAATGGCGGACAAGGTGTGCCGGTTACTTATGAAAGAAGGATACAGGCTACAATGGTTGATCTTCCCATTGGTTTTAAACTAAAATCCGATAGGAGAAATAATTTTAGGGCTTACATGATTGCTGGGGCAAAATACTCCCTGGATATTTCCTCCAAAAAGAAAATGAACGATGATCCCAATTCGGCATTGGAGAAATTCCTGAAAAATAAAAGAGGCTTTTTATCTGCTGAAGCAGGATTAGGGATGGATCTTTATTTTGAGTATTTTAAAATGTCGCCGGAGGTCAAATTGTCGTATTCCTTAAACAATGTCTTAACCGATGGGGGTAAACCGAATGCCTTTTCAAAACCCATAGATAAACTGATGCTGCGTCACGTGACTTTCAGTTTATTCTTTGAGTAGAACGGCCATTTAAAAAAATGATAGCTTTGCTTCAGGATTGAACTAGATTTATTTCATAAAAACAAGGATATGAAGACTGCATTAATAACAGGCGCAACTTCGGGAATCGGAGCAGCATGTGCTCATTTATTTGCCGCACAGGGCTATAACTTGATTCTGGTAGCCAGAAGAGAAGCACTTTTAATTGAAAATGCCAAACACCTGGAAGGTCAATACGCGATAGAAGTCAAAAAAGTTGTAGCCGATGTCAGAGATTATGAAAACCTTTCTTATTTATTGGAAACTTTACCAGCTTCCTGGAAAAAAGTAAATGTATTGATTAATAATGCAGGCCTAAGCCAAGGATTGGATCCAATTGATCAAGGCAACATCAGCGATTGGGATACCATGATTGATACGAATGTTAAAGGTTTGCTGTATGCCACAAAAATTGTTTCCAACTGGATGATTGCTGAAAAAACTGGCCACATCATCAACATTGGTTCCATAGCCGGAAAAGAAGTTTATCCCAATGGAAATGTATATTGTGCCACTAAACATGCCGTGGATGCCTTAAATAAAAGCATGCGGATCGATTTGTTGCCACATGGCATCAGGGTAACTGCAATTAATCCTGGAATGGTTGAAACAGAATTCTCTAAAGTACGTTTTAAAGGAGATGAAAGTCGTGCTAAAAAAGTCTATGATGGATTAGAACCCTTGGTGGCCAATGACATTGCCGAGGCCATCTGGTTTGCGGTGAGTAGACCAGCACATGTCAACATCAACGACATGCTGATTATGCCAACAGCACAGGCAACAGGAACAATTATTAAAAGAGATTAGAAGAACAAACACATCAATAGATATGATATCAAATACCATAGATCAGGAAATCAAACAAGCCATGTTGGCTAAAGATCAGGCGAAATTAAGAGGCTTGCGTGCAATCAAAGCCGCATTGCTATTGGCTAAAACTGAAAAAGGATCGGCTGATGATATTACTGAAGAAGCAGAACTGAAAATTTTGCAACGTTTGATTAAACAACGCAAAGAATCTGCAGATATTTATAAACAACAAGGTCGTGAGGATTTAAGTACGGTGGAGGAAGAGGAAATTGAGGTGATTAGTGCTTTTATGCCTAAACAGCTCGACAGAGCAGCAATTGAAAAAGTTATTGCCGAGGTAATTGCCAGTTCTGGTGCAACTTCGGTCAAAGATATGGGCAAGGTGATGGGCTTGGCCAATCAACAGCTTGCTGGAAAAGCAGATGGTAAGTTAATTGCTGAGGTGGTTAAAGCACAATTGGCATAAATTGTGATGCTGTATACTGAGTTAACGCTTTTTTATTCAAATTAATCTATTAAATTACATTAAATTAATTTTACTCTACTAACTTAGTAGCAAAAACCATTCACAAGATATATATGAGATACGAAGTAATAGAAGATGATGGGTTTAAATATATAGAAGCCGGAAAAGGTGAAACCCTGGTATTACTTCATGGCTTGATGGGAGAGTTGAGTAACTGGGAGCCGGTAATTGATCATTTCAAAGATCGTTATCACATTGTAGTACCCATTTTGCCAATATATGAATTGCCTATACTGACGCTTGGAGTAAGAAGTCTTTCTAAATACATTCATAAGTTTATCAAGTACAAAAAGTTGAGCCAGGTCGTATTGATTGGGAATTCATTAGGTGGCCATGTGGGTCTGGTATTTACCATTGCACATCAGGAAAATGTGAAGGCATTGGTATTGACAGGTAGCTCTGGCTTATATGAAAACGCATTTGGGGGGTCTTTCCCGAGACGGGAAAGCTATGAATATATTCGGGAAAAAGTAGCCTATACTTTTTATGATCCGGCCACGGCAACCAAAGAACTCGTTGATGAGGTATACAAAACGGTCAACGAACGCTCACGTGTAATTCGCATTCTGGCCCTGGCCAAATCGGCTATTCGCCATAATATGTCTAAAGACTTGTCCAGAATTACGATACCTGTATCTTTAATCTGGGGAAAACAGGATAAAGTTACGCCACCTGAAGTTGCAGAAGAATTTCACCAGTTGTTGCCAAACTCTGAATTGAATTGGGTAGACAAATGTGGGCATGCACCGATGATGGAACGCCCGGAAATTTTTAATGAATATTTGAATACATTTTTAAACAGGATATTACTGAAATAATGCTGGCAACCGAACTCATATCGAACGCTATACCTCCGCTGATTACTTCTGATTCAGTTCAGAAGGCATTGGACAGGTTGACTGAGTTCAAGCTTTTCCATTTGCCTATTGTAAATGATACGGCTTTTCTGGGTTTACTGGCAGAAGAAGATTTAATTGAGGTGCGTGATGTAGAACAGCCAATCGGAGATCTTTCCTTATCACTTTTAAATCCTTTTGTATATGAAGATACGCATGTTTATGAAGTGATCCGTGTGTTAAATCAGCTCCATCTTTCTGTCGTTCCTGTACTGGATTATAAAAAAAATTACCAGGGTCTGATTACTTTAAACAGCTTATTGGATTATGCTGCAGAAATTTTTGCAGTCAAGGAGCATGGTGGGATTATTGTTTTGGAAATTAGTAACAGGAACAATTCTTTGTCGCACATGGCGCAGATTGTTGAAGCTGATAACGCCCAGATCTTATCTTCTTACGTGCAATCTTTTCCTGATTCAACCAAGTTAGAAGTTACACTTAAAATAAATAAAACAGAACTTTCAGGTATCATCGCTTCTTTTGAACGGTACAATTACCAGGTGAAAGCCGTTTTTAACAATACCAAGACTGACGACGGTACGGAAGACCGATTTAATTCGTTCATGAACTATCTGAATGTATAAATAACAACAATTGATGAAGATTGCAATTTACGGCAGAGAGTTCAATAACAGTGTGCTACCCTATGTGCAGGAAGTTTTTAATGTGTTGGAACAGGAACAGATACCGATCCTGGTCTATAAAAAATACCTGGATTTTATTAAAGATAAAGTGAAGCTTCCTTCACATGTAGAGACATTCAGTAAGCATGCGGATTTGCTTGGCCGGACAGATGTATTGCTTAGCCTTGGAGGCGACGGTACGATGCTGGATACGCTTGCGCTTATCCGCGACTCCGGGCTTCCGGTAGTGGGCATTAATTTTGGTCGACTGGGTTTTCTGGCGAGCATCAATAAAGAAGAGATTAAAAAGGCCATTCATGCCTTGAAGAATAAGGAATATGCGATTGATCAAAGAACCATGATCAGTCTGGAATCTACCCATGATCTTTTTGGGGAAGAGAATTTTGCCTTGAATGACATTACCATTCACAGGCGTGACAACTCGGCCATGATGATTATCCATGCTTATATGAATAATGAATTTGTAAATTCCTATTGGGCGGATGGACTGATCATTGCTACGCCTACAGGTTCAACAGCGTACTCTTTAAGTTGCGGTGGACCAATTATTTATCCAAGTTCACAAAATTTTGTAATTACACCAATTGCACCGCATAACCTCAATGTAAGGCCGGTAATTGTACCGGATGATGTTTCTCTTACTTTTGAAGTGGAAGTACGGAGTGCTAAATTTTTAGTTTCTTGTGATTCGAGGACGGAAACGGTTGACCGTTCAGTGAAAATTACACTGAATAAAGCTAAATTTCATGTAAATTTGGTCAGATTGAACAATGAAACTTACCTCACTACGTTGAGAAATAAACTGTTATGGGGGATTGATACGCGCAATTACTAACATGGTAAACCAGAAATATTTACTCACTACTGTTGTTTTTTTTGTAATGCTTTACACTGCAAAAGCCCAAACTCTGGAGTTAGGGCTTTCAGGTGGTGGTTCCGGTTATGTCGGAGATTTAAATCAGGATAAGTTGTTGAAAATTAGCGGGATGAATGTTGGTGGCTATGTAGAGGTGAATCTGGATCCGTATTGGGCACTTGGCCTGCATTATAATTACGGTAAAATCAGGGCCAATGATGCAACTTCAGACAATGCCCAGTTCAAGGACCGCAATCTTAATTTTAAAACTTCTTTAAATGAAGTTAGTGCCCAGGTTGATTTTAACCTGTTCAATTACTTTGCCGGAGGTGGTACCAAATCATTTACGCCTTATATTTTTACTGGAATTGGTGGGGTTTTTTTCAATCCGCAGGCAAAGTATGAAGGTATTCCTGAACTGGAAAATAAATATTATAACCTTCGCTTTTATAAAACTGAAGGGCAAGCTGAAGTGTATAAAAATTATGCAATTACCGTTCCTTATGGGGTAGGGGTTAAGCTGCGCCTGAAAGATAATTGGGGACTATTTTCTCAGATTGGTTACCGGACCATATTTACAGACTATCTTGACGATGTCAGTGGTTCTTATCCAAACCCTGCTAAATGGGCAGAGTACGGTGGGTCGGATGCCGAATCCAAACAGCTGTTGAGCGTTAAAAAAAGGCTGTCAAATCCTTCAAATGTAGCCCCTTATGGTACTCCAGGTGTGCAAAGAGGCGATTTTAGAAAAAGAGATACTTATATGTTTGTAGGTATTGGCATATCTTATACCTTTGTGTCCCAAAAATGTTATACATTTTAGGCATATTTGCAAGAATAAATGGGATTTAAAGAACAAATAGATAGCACAAAACTGCCACAACACATTGCCATCATCATGGATGGTAATGGCAGATGGGCAAAAAATCAAGGCAAATTCAGACATTTTGGTCATGAAAGCGGTGTGTTATCCGTAAAAGATATTGTAGAAGGCTGCGCTGATATTGGCATTAAGTACCTGACTGTTTATGCGTTTTCAACTGAAAATTGGAACAGGCCAATTGAAGAAGTGAATGCTTTAATGGAATTGCTGATCTCTACGATTAACCAGGAAACGCCTACCTTAAACAAAAATAACATCCGGCTGAATGCCATAGGAGATATCGCTTCGCTTCCTCAAAAATGTATTGACGATTTGAAAAGCGCTATGGATAACACCGCAAATAATACCCGCTGTACCTTAACACTGGCTTTGAGTTACAGTGCCAAATGGGAGATTCTGGATGCGGCTAAAAAGCTGGCAGCCAAAGTCAAGGATGGAGAGATCAGTCTTGACGACATCGATGAAGCTCATTTTTCAGCTGAATTGACCACAGTCGATATACCTGATCCGGAATTGATGATCAGGACTAGCGGTGAACATAGAGTTAGTAATTTTCTGTTGTGGCAAATGGCTTATACAGAATTATATTTTACGGATACTTTGTGGCCTGACTTTAGACAAGAAGATCTTTTTGAAGCCATTGTAGACTACCAAAAACGCGAACGCCGCTTCGGTAAAATTAGCGAACAACTGAACTAATTTTACTTTTAACACTTTTTAACATGTGTTTAAATTAACTTAGCATCGATTTTTAGATTGTAAATGAAAAGAATATATCAACTCATATTATTGTTATTGATTGGTTTACCAACAATGGCACAGATTACCCGTCCTCAGTCTAACCCGGCAATGCCTTCACTAAAAGTGAATGGCTTGGAGTTGGATTATTTCAATCCTAAAGAGTACATCATTGGTGGTACCACTTTAACCGGGACAAAGTATTTAGATAAGGATGTAATCATTACACTCTCTAAATTGATTGTTGGAGAGCATATTGTTTTGCCGGGTGAGGCCACAGCAAATGCCATTAAGAATCTTTGGGATCAGGGATTGTTCGACGATATTCAGCTGGATATTGCAAAGATCTCCGGTGATACGGTGTTCTTCGATATTGAAGTGGTAGAACGTCCGCGTTTGGGAGGTTATGAAATCAATGGTGTCAGTAAATCTCAAAAAACAGATATCCTTGAAAAACTGAACGAAAAAACGGGTAAGTCTATCATCAATGAGAACTTATACAATACGACAACGGCAAAAATTAAGAAGTTCTTGTTGGAAAAGGGTTATTTCTTTACCGACGTAACTTATAAAACTAAACCAGACCCTTCTCAGGAAAATACGGTGACCCTACAGGTGTTTGTCGATAAAGGCCGTAAGGTAAAAGTACATGAAATCAATTTCACTGGAAATAAGGATTTTTCTGCAGCCAAGCTGCGCAAGTTTTTAAAGAAAACCAAGCAACAGGCATTCTACAAAATCTTTGGATCTGGTAAATTCAATAAAGAGAAGTACGATGAAGATAAAGTGAAACTGATTGCGAAAATGCATGACAAAGGATACCGTGATGCGGTGATTTTGAAAGACACGGTTTATCGTTATAATGAGAAATCTGTGGGCATTAAAATTGATCTGTACGAAGGTCCCAAATACTATTTTGGAGGCATCACCTGGGTAGGTAATGCCAAATACAACACCAATTACCTGGAGAAGGTTTTGGGTATCGAAAAAGGAGAAGTATTCAGTGAAGAAAAATTGGAGAAAAAGTTAAGGGGCAGTGCAAATGGAGATGATGTTTCCAGTGTATACTTGAATGATGGTTATTTGACTTTTAACGTTGATCCGGTACAAACTAAAATCCATAATGATACGGTTGATGTGGAGATGCGCATTTATGAAGGACCTCAGTACACCAATAACAGGATCATCATCAAAGGAAATACCATTACCAACGACCGCGTGGTAAGACGTGAGATCCGTACCAAACCAGGAGAAAAATTCTCTAAAGATTTATTGATCCGTACGGTTCGTGAAATTGGTCAGTTGGGTAATTTTGATGAGTCGAAAACCAATCCGGTACCGAAACCAAATCCAGCCGATGGAACGGTTGATATCGAATATACCGTGGAAGAGAAACCTTCTGACCAGATTGAATTATCTGGTGGTTTTGGTGGTGGTAACATCATCGGTACATTGGGTTTAACTTTCAATAACTTCTCCTTAAGAAACCTGTTCAACCTGAGCGCTTACAAACCGCTTCCAAAAGGAGATGGACAGAAGTTAAGTTTACGTGGACAAACCAATGGTAAATATTACCAGTCTTACAGTTTTTCTTTCTCTGAGCCTTGGTTAGGTGGTAAAAAGCCAATCAGCTTTGGGGTGAGTGCATTTACTTCATTGCAATCTAATGGAGGAAAAAGCCCTTACTATGCAACGATTGACCCTAGCAATCCATCATACCAGAAAATTCGCTTAAATGGGGTAACCGTAAGTTTAGGTAAACGTTTGAACTTTCCGGATAATTACTTCCAGCTAACTTATGCGGTTAATGCACAACAATACATTTTGAATAATTACCCGGGCTTTTTGTTCAGCACAGGTACTTCTTACAACTTCAACTTAACCCAAGAGATCAGCAGGGATTCAAGAGACTCCCCAATTTTCCCTACGGGTGGTTCTTACTTTAAGTTTACTGTACAGGCAACACCGCCATACTCGTTGATGAACAATGTGAACTATGCAACTGCATCAGATAAACAACGTTATAAATTTACGGAGTACCACAAATGGAAATTTGAATCTCAATGGTTCCAAAGGGTGACTGGTAAATTTGTATTGATGGCACAGGCACAATTCGGTTTCTTAGGTACCTACAATAGTGCTGTTGGAGAATCTGCATTTGAGCGCTTTAAATTGGGTGGTGATGGTATGCAAGGCTTTGACTTCTTACAAGGTTCAGAGGTGATCAAAATGCGTGGTTATGCCAATAACGCAGTGATTCCACAAGGATCTAATCCAAGTATTGCGCAACAATCAGGTAGCCCGATCTTCTCTAAATATGTAATGGAGTTGAGATATCCGGTTATTGCGAGTCAGCAAGCAACAGCTTTCCTGGTTGCTTTTGGCGAGGCTGGTAATACCTGGAATAAGTTTGGTGATTTCAATCCTTTTAACGTTAGACGTTCTGCAGGTATTGGAGCTCGAATATTTTTACCGATATTTGGAATGTTGGGTATAGATTACGGACATGCGTTTGATAGGATTCCGGGGATTACAGATGGAGGAAAGCAGAACTTCACGTTCAGTATCGCTCAACAACTTGGAGGACTTTAATTCATAAATATTTAGAAAATGAAGAAATACTTTTTAATTTGCATACTGATATTTGCCTGCTCAGGTGCATTTGCCCAAAAGTTTGCTTATGTAGATACGGAATACATCTTAAAGCATTTGCCTGATTATAAATCGGCATTGAACCAATTGAACGTTCTATCTGGTCAGTGGCAGCAACAGGTAGACAATAACTTTACCGAGATTGATAAGATGTATAAAGCTTATCAGGCAGATCAGGTATTGCTTACCGAGGATATGCGGAAGCGCAGGGAAAATGATATCATTGAAAAAGAGAAAGCTGCTAAAGAATTTCAACGCAGGATTTTTGGTCCGGAGGGAGAGCTGTTTCGGTCGCGTACCAAATTACTGGGGCCGATTCAGGACAATGTAACCAAAGTCGTTGCGGAAGTTGCAAAGTCTAAATTGCTTGACTTTATTTTTGACAAAAGCAGTGAGGCAACCATGATGATTTATGCCAGCAGCAGCTATGATATTAGTGACGATGTGATTAAAAGACTTGGTTTTAAACCAGGTGCTATGATTAAATAGAAAATATAACATATATTAGAAACAATTATTAAGAAAAATAGAAAATGAGAAAGTTAATTAACGCATTTGTTGTAGGAGCAGGATTATTGTTAACTGCTAATGTTGCAAATGCACAACAAAAGTTGGCACATTTAAACTCTGCAATTATTATTGAGGCTATGCCAGAAGTTAAAACGGCACGTGCTAGTTTGGAAACCTTCCAAAAATCAAAACAAGCTGATATTGAGAAAATGATTACTGAATATCAAACTAAATTGAAAGCTGCTCAAGATAAAGAAAAAACAATGAGCGAAGCCAACAAAGAAACTGTAGGTAAAGAATTACAAGTAATGGGCGGTGAGTTGCAAGATTTAGAAAAACGCATTACTGATGCAAGAACTAAAGCGCAGCAAGAATTAGAAACAAAAAATGCGGAATTATTTAACCCTATCCAGGTTAAAGCTGATGCTGCAATTAAAGCGGTATCTAAAGAAAAAGGTTTTGCTTATGTATTTGATACTGCAAACCAGGCTTTAATTTACTGGGATGGTGGTGATGACATTACTGAAGCAGTAAAAACTAAATTAGGTATTGCTAAAACAGCCGCACCTGCACCTAAAAAATAGTCAGTATTAAATTATAATATTTAAATTGCGGGCTTGAGTCTAAAAACTCAAGCCCGTTTTTTTATGGCGAATCCTCAACAATCTATAGGTGTCTTTGATTCTGGATACGGTGGTTTAACCGTCTTCAAATCTATTGTAAAGAAACTTCCGGAATACAATTACATTTACCTGGGAGATAATGGACGTGCGCCCTATGGCGACCGCTCATTTGATACCATTTATGAATATACACTGGAATGTGTAGAATGGCTTTTTGCACAACATTGTCCATTGGTTATCCTGGCTTGTAACACGGCCTCAGCGAAAGCCTTACGATCTATTCAGCAAAATGTGCTGCCCAATAAATATCCAGGATACCGCGTGCTAGGCGTAATCAGACCTACGGCCGAAATTGTAGGTGATTTTACCAGTTCCAACGTAGTCGGAGTAATGGGGACCCGGGGTACCGTAAATTCAGAATCTTACCTCATGGAGATTGATCATTTCTTTCCCGATGTTAAGGTGGTACAACAAAGCTGCCCGATATGGGTACCATTGGTCGAAAATAACGAACACCTAAAGCCCGGAGCGGATTATTTTGTAAAAGAGTATGTAGCCGAACTACTAGCTAAAGATGCGGATATTGATTGCATTATATTGGCCTGTACCCATTACCCCTTGCTTATGCCAAAAATTAAAGAATTTCTCCCGGAAGGGATTGGCCTGTTGGGACAGGATGACATTGTTGCTGACAGCCTGGTGCAGTATTTGGAACGCCACCCGGAGATTGCCAGTCAAATCGGAAAATTGGGTCAGCGTGCTTTTTATACTTCAGGAGACCCGGCTGCTTTTGATGCCAGTGCTTCTATTTTTTTTGATGATGCGGTCCGTTCACAGCATGTGGATTTGAAGTTGTAATGCAGCAGAGGATGGATAAAAAAAGCCTGTACCGCATTTACGGTACAGGCTTAATGAAAGTTTTAATATCTTATTCGTATCCTGGATTTTGAACCAGGTTTTTATTCAGTTGAAATTGCTGAACAGGTATCGGGAACAAGGCATCTGTAGCTTGCCAGTTGCTTCCTTTAACTACCGAAAGGATTTCATCAGCCCGGGTTTTAGTAGCATCTGTAAAACCTTTGGTTCTATTTAAATCAAACCAGCGGTGACCATACTCTCCAAACAGCTCTACCTTACGCTCTTGTTCTATAGCCTGTAGCCAGCCTTTCTGATCAAGATCCGGCTTTGGCGACAAACCAGCCCTCAACCTGATGACATTCAGGTCTGACTGTGCAGTGCCTGAAACTCCATTTAAAAGATTGAGCTGTGCCCGCGCTTCTGCGCGGATCAGGTAAAGTTCTGCCAGACGGAACAAAATGGTGAATTCATTTCCGGTACCCGTACGTATCTTATACTTTCTAACATAAAGAGCATTATTGCTCAGCCTTGCTGTCCAATTGCTTTTCCGTTTATCTTCGGTATTGCTGTTTCCGTTGAGTTCAAAAGCCGACTCAAAA
>Ga0116227_10009766_pt1 | contig 17213 bp, 16 predicted proteins | sample S1TSphgellanicum_FD_89693 | JGI IMG/M metagenome (GOLD analysis project Ga0116227, IMG submission 89693) | Host-associated microbial communities from peat moss isolated from Minnesota, USA - S1T2_Fb - Sphagnum magellanicum MG | ecosystem: Host-associated > Plants > Peat moss > Unclassified...
CGGCGCCATCGTGTCGGGCGGCCAGGGCGGCGCCGAGGACAAGATCGCGGCGATGGAAGAGGCCGGGATCAAGGTCTCGTCCAGCCCCTCGCTGCTGGGTGAAACCTTGGCCGAAGTGCTGAAGGGCGATTAGACGCGGGTGAGGAATTTAGCGTATCATTTTCGTATTTACAGCCAAATTAAAACATGATCGGTCGTGTTCTGCGACCTAGCGCACGACCATCGACGATGAAATCATCCTGGAATTTTCAGAGAAGGTTGAATAAAAACTTATCGGAAACAAGACCTCGCGGGCTTCTCGACTTGCTTTGAGAAGGCCCGCGAAGTTTTTTACTTCATGTCACGATTGCCCTTGCGCACGTCGGCTGCGCCTATCCTGCATAAGCTTCTCCGCGCACGTCGACCGTGTCGGGAGCATGCCTCTCCCCAGCACCCACGAGCGAATGGATTGGATAGGGCAAATTCAGATTGTCACGGAGCGTACCTGCCACATATTCTTTACGGAACAGCCCCCGCCGTTGTAGGATAGGTACCACAGTATCGACAAAATCCTCCAGCCCTGTGGGGAAGGTTGGCGGTAGCAGGTTGAAGCCATCGCAAGCCCCCTCCTCGAACCAACGCTGCATGACATCAGCCACCTGTTCGGGCGTGCCCACCACCAGATTGTGACCGCGCGCCACGGCCACCTTGAGGTAGAGTTGGCGCAAAGTCAGCCCTTCGCGACGCGCCATGCCGATCAGCACCTCGCGCCGCCCCTTGGCCCCGCGATTGTCCGGCAGGTCGGGCAAAGGCTGATCGGGATCATAGGCAGACAGATCCTCGCCCAGCAGATGCCCCAGCAGGAACAGGCCAATGTCCGGTTCGACCAGCGCCTGCAATTCATCATGCTTGGCCCAGGCCGCGGCCTCGGTGGAGCCGATGATCGGAAAAATGCCCGGCATCACCGAAATATGCCCTGGATCGCGCCCCTTGGCCTCGGTGCGGGCTTTCACATCGCTGTAAAAGGCCTGCCCATCCTCAATGCGGTTGGCGGCGGCGAAGATAATATCGGCAGTGGCCGCCGCCAGATCGCGGCCATCATCGGAAGACCCCGCCTGCACGATAATTGGCCTCCCCTGCGGGGAGCGCGGTACATTGAGCGGCCCGCGCACCTGAAATTGCGGCCCGACATGGTTGAGGAAGTGCAGCTTGTCGGGATCGAAATAGCGCCCCGCAGCCTTGTCTTCCAGCAGCGCGCCGTCTTCCCAACTGTCCCACAGCCCCATCACCACTTCGGCAAATTCGCGCGCGCGAGAATAGCGATCGCCGTGGATGGCATGCTCGGACTTGCTAAAATTCGCAGCTTCGGCCGCCGCATGCGATGTCACCAGATTCCACCCCGTGCGTCCGCCATTGATGTTGTCGAGCGAGGCGAATTTGCGGGCAATGTGGTAAGGCTCATTATATGTGGTCGACGCCGTCGCCACCAAACCGATGTTCTCGGTGGCGGCAGACAGCGCGCCCAGCAGCGTGAGCGGCTCGAAATAAGCAGCGCGGGTGGCGCGCGATTGCGCCTCAAGATTGCGCGGCCAGATTCCGATCAGATCGGCCAGAAAGAAGAAGTGGAATTTTCCACGTTCACAGACCTTGGCCAGTTCGACGATCCGGCGGAAATTGTGGACACCATCGGTCTCGGCCTGCGGCTGCCGCCAGCCGGCGATGTGGTGGCCGCCCGGCCAATAGAACAGCCCGATTTTCATCTGATCTTGTCGCGCTTGCATCTCTTGATCCTCCAACCCTTGATCTGTTTGTCCTGGACCGCTTGGCCTCAGGTTTCGACCACATCCTGTATGTTGTGTGGGGCTGCCTGCTCCGCACGCAAGATCAGCGCATCGACGGCCACGATCCGTTCGCCCGCGCAAATCAGCGGATTGATATCGACCTCGCTGATCGCTTCGGCATGATCGGCGGCAAAGGCACCGGCGCGCACGATGACATCGGCCAGCCGATCCAGATCGACCGCTGGCATGCCGCGAAAGCCCTTAAGCAACGCGGCGCCCTTCAGCCGTGTCAGCATACCCAGCGCCTCGCCCCGGCTGACAGGCGCTGGCATCAGCGCCGTATCGCGCAGCAATTCAACCAGAATACCGCCGAAGCCGACCACCAGCAGCGGGCCGAACAACGGATCGACCTTGACCCCGATCATCAACTCGATTCCCTGCGGGATCATCGGCTGCACCAGCACACCGTTAAGGCGCTCTGACGGGGCGACCTTGAGCGCATTGGCCCAGACCATCGCATAGGCCTCGCGCAGTTGCGCCGCATCGCCAAGGTTCAGCGCCAGCACGCCCGCCTCGGTCTTGTGCAGGATGTCGGGCGATTCCACCTTGATCGCCACTGGATAGCCCGTACGCCGTGCCGCCGCCACAGCCTCCTCGGCGCTTTGCACCAGCGCTTCCTCGACCACCGGCAAGCCATAGTGCGCGAGCGCCGCCTTGGCCTCGCGCTCGGTCAGACAGAGACCCGCGGCGGAGATCTGGCTTGCCACGGCGGCGCGCGTGGCGGCATCGGCCTGCCATGGCACGTCCTCGGTGGGCGCGATGAGCCGCGCCGAGCGCCAGTGCCATGCCGCCAAAGCCGCAAAGCAGCGATCAAACGAGCGGAACAGCGCCACATCAGGATTGCGCTCCGCCTCGATCAGCCCGGGCCCATCCAGCCAGCCCGAAAACGACACCCAGCACGCCGCCTTGCCCGCCGCACGCGCCTTGGTCCCAAGAACGTCAAGGCGCGGCAGCGTGACCGCCGAAGCATAGGGATTGGCCTGGACCAGCGCGCCATAGACTGGATCTGCAAAAAGCGCCTCGATGCAGGCGATCAGCGATTGCGGATCATTGATGACTTGCGCCGTCACATCGCAAGGATTGCGCGCAGAGCCAAAATCGGGAATGTTGGCGTTGAGTATAGCCTGTGCCTCCGGCCCCGGTTGCGGCAAGGCCACGCCCTGGATTTCGGCCTTGTCGGCGCAGATCACGCTGGCTCCGCCCGATGTGGCGATCACCGCGACACCATCGGCCGTGGCAGGCGGCACCTTGGCGAAAAAAGCGGCTGTTTCCAGCAAGGCCTCCAGGTCATCGACCAGCACCGCGCCATGCCGCTCGAGCGCCGCGCGATAGGCCGCATGCGACCCTGCCAGCGATCCAGTGTGCGAGAGCGCCGCTGCCGCACCCTGCTGGCTCGATGCGATCTTGTAGATGACCAGCGGCTTGCCTGCGGCCCAGGCTATGCGCGCAGCCTCGATCATCCGTGCGGGCTTGGCCATGCCTTCAAACAGGCAGGCAATCGCGCGGCACGAAGGCTCCCCGGCCAGAAACGTCACCAGATCCGCTGCATCCACATCGCAGCTGTTCCCCGATGCCAGCGCATGGCTGATCTGCATCCCGCTTTCCACTGCCTGCGTCAGCGCATTGCCCAGTGCGCCCGACTGGCTGACAAGGCCAATGGCATGGGGCGCGGGATCGCGCAGCATGGTCCGCGAATGAAAGGTGATGTTGGCCGCCAGCGTGAAATTCTGAACGCCAATGCAATTGGGGCCAACGATCCGCATCCCCGACGTGCGCGCCAGTTCGGTCAGACGCTCCTGCAGCGCCGCGCCATCCCCGCCCGACACCTCGGCGTAGCCCGAGGCATAGATGATGACCCCGCCCACCCCCAGATCGGCGCACTCACGAGCGATGGGCTCCACCATATCGCGGCCCGTGGCGATCACCACGCAATCGGGCACCTCGGGCAGCGCGGAGACCGAGGGCCAGCAGGGCTGGTCACCGATCACCGCATAGCGCGGATTGACCCGGTAAAGCGGGCCGGAGAAATCCGCGAGCCGTTCGATCGTCGCGCCACCAAAGCCGCCGGGGTTGGTGGACACACCGACCACCGCGATGCTGCGCGGGGCCAGAACACGACGCAAATCCTTGCGCAACGTCACAACACCGCCGCCGAGCCAAGGATCACACTCGCCTGATGCGAGAGCGATCCGCCATTGCCATGGCAAAGCGCGACATCGGCCTTGGCCAACTGCCGCTCGCCCGCCTCGCGGCGAATCTGGCGCGTGGCCTCTACCAGCGTGAAAATGCCATACATGCCTGGATGCACGCAGGATAGCCCGCCGCCATTGGTGTTCACCGCCAGATGGCCGCCCGGCGCGATCCCGCCATTCTCGACAAAGCGCCCGCCCTCGCCCTTGGGGCAAAAACCCAGATCCTCCAGGAACAGGATCGTGTTGATGGTGAAGGCATCATAAAGCTGCACCGTATCAACGTCCTTTGGTTCCAGCCCTGCCGCCGCATAGGCCAGCTTGCCGGATTCGCGCGCGCCGGTGATCGTCAGATCGGGCATCGAGGATATTTCGCGATGCGTGGTCATCTGGCCCGTGCCCAGCACATAGGCCGGCACCTTGGGCCCATCCTTGGCGCGATCGGCGCGGGTCATCACGATGGCGCCCGCCCCATCGGTCACGAGGCAGCAATCGCGCACCGAGAGCGGATCGGACAGAAGGCGCGCGTCAAGGCACTCCTCGATGGTCAGCGGCCCCTGCATGAAGGCTTCGGGATTGAGCTGTGCCCATTGCCGCGCGGCCACCGCCACTTCGGCCAGTTGGCGGCGGGTGGTGCCGAATTCATGCATATGGCGGCTGGCGGCCAAGGCATAGGCCGACGCTGGCACAATCGGCCTATAGCGCGTTTCAAAATCATTGCTGGTGGTGGTCGCCCCCACCAGCTTGCCTGAAGCGCTGCGCTGGTTGCTGCCATAGGCGATCAGCGCCACATTGCACAGGCCTGCCTCCAGAGCGAGGGCGGCCATCTCGACATGGGTTAGAAAGGCCGAGCCGCCAGTACGATTGTTATCGCTGATCGCAGGATAGATGCCCAGATATTCGGCCAAGGACAACCCCGACAGAAAATCCTGCGGCAGGCAGACGAACAGCCCATCGACATCGCCCGGGGTGAGGCCCGCATCCTTGAGCGCCATCACCGCGGCCTTGCTGGCCAGTTCAATCGCGCTGTAGCCGGGCGCCTCCCCGATGCCATAGGTGGATGCGCCGATAATCGCGGTTTTTCCGCGCAACGTGCCAGTCATGGCTTAACCTCCACCGGCTGAAAAATAACGAGCGGACGGCCCTCTTCCTCGATGATCCGCGCCTCAACCGCCATGCCCATGCGCACCGCCTCAGCGGCCACGCCTTCGACCCGCGACATCATGCGCACACCCTCGACCAGATCGATCAGCGAGACATTGTAGGGCACGAGCGGCGGGCGGGGACGGATGGTGGTGACGGCATAGACCGTGCCGCGCCCCGAGGCTTCGACCCATTCCAGATCGGTATCGCCCGTGCCCGGTTCGGCTACACGGGGGTAGAAAACGTAAGCACCGCTCTTGCGCGCACGCTGCACCATGAAGCGGCCCTGCGCGAGAAACGCGTCGAACACTTTGATAGGACTAAGCTCTTCCATGATCCCCGCCTGGCCTTTTCGTTTTGTCTTGTTGAACGCGGTGATGACCGAAATGCCGCTTTCGACCAACTCAAAACTCAATTGCAAAGGCCAGATCGCAGATAGGAATTTTCAGCCCCCAAGTGGCGTCGCATAATGGAGTGCGATCGCCTCACGCATCAGGTCCACGAAACGATCCGAATCGCGCCTGAGCACATATTCGCCGCTACCAATGGCCAGCACGAGCGGTGTGTCATTCATCTTCTCGGGCAGAAAACACGCTACCGAACCGCCACCCGGCACAGTACCGCCAATAGAAAGGGAGAAACCATTGGCGCGTATCTCGGCAATCTCGGACATCAGCGTTGGCAGGTGAACCTGTGCCTCGGGATCGCTTTCCTCGGAATTGATCCGTCGCACGATCCGCCCTATCTGGGCATCTTCATAGGAGCTGAGGATCAATTTGCCCATGGCGACACGGGCAATCGGGCGAAAGCTGCCGGCGGTGGCGTGCAATCGCATCGGCCCGGTCGCGTCGATCACATGCACATATTGCACGCGGTTGCCGCTGGGTACCCCGGCCATGATGGTTTCACCGGTCTTTTCGCCCAATTCTTCCATCAACTGTCGCAGGCGCTCATGCTGAAACAGCCGCGTTCCCACCCAATTGACCAGAAAAGGCAGACGCGCGGTGGGCAGATAAGTGCGGCGGCGCAAATCGTAGGACAGATAGCCCATCGCCACCATCGTGCGCATCAGCGATGAGACGCTGGAATTGGGAAAATCATAATGATTGGCCAATTCCGCAACCGAAACATCGCGTTGCACCTTGGCAAAATATTCGAGAAACTGGAAAATGCGGCGTGCGGATTTGACGGTATCCATGGCTCTCTCCCGTGAGTCCGAGTTATTCGGATCTCAAAATTTATATATAGGAACACTGATCATCTATCTATTTTTGATGCAGAGCAAGCCCCCCTGCACTACGTAAGACCCGAGACAAGCGCATAAATTGCGACAGCCAAGCGAGAGGGAGAACCGCGGCCATGACGAACACCAGTTCAGCCACCAGCCTTGCCGGGCGCACCATCATCATCACCGGCGCTGGTCAGGGTATTGGCGCGGCCATTGTCGATGCCGCGCTCGATGCCGGCGCGTCGGTCATCGCCGCCGACATCAATCCCGCGGCGCTCGAAGCGCTTGCGGCAGTCCGGCCCGCCGACCGGATCGGCACCATCGCGGGCGATGTTTCGGATGAAAGTTTTGCCACGCGCATGGTCGAAGCGGCGGTGACGCGCTTTGGTGCCGTGCATGGCCTCGTCAACAATGCCGGGATCAGCAAAGCCGCGATGATCGAGAAGATGACCGCCGATCAGTGGCACGCGGTGCTCGATGTCAATCTGACCGGGGCGTTCTTTTGCCTGCAAGCGGTGGGGCGCCACATGATCGCGCGCGCCAAAGCGGGCGAGACCAACCCCGGCGCCATTGTCAATGTCGCCTCCGAGGCGGGGCGACGCGGCTCGATTGGCCAGGCCAACTATGCCTGCTCCAAGGCGGCGATGTTCGCTCTGAGCATGAGCGCGGCGCGCGAATGGGCCAGGCATGGCATCAGGGTGAATTCCGTGTCGCCCGGCGGCATCGTGGAAACACCGATGACCGAGACGATCCGTGGCGAGAAATTCATCGACAAATATCTGGCGAATGTGCCGATGGCGCGTGTCGGCCTGGCCAGCGAGATCGCAGCGCCGGTATGCTTCCTGCTCAGCGACGCTGCATCTTACATCACCGGCCAGACCATCGCCCCCAATGGTGGCTTCCATATGCAGGTCGGCTAGGTCGATGGCGCGCCGGAGCCTGCCGCCGCTCAACCAGTTGCGCGCCTTCGAGGCGGCAGCCCGCCACACCAGCTTCACGCGCGCGGCGGGCGAACTGCATGTGACGCAAGGGGCGATCAGTCGCCATGTGCGCGCCTTGGAGGATATTCTCGGACTCGAACTGTTCGACCGCACGCCCACGGGCGTCACGCTGCGCCGCGAGGGCGCCACCTATGCCCATGCTTTGACCGATGCGCTCGACCGCATGGCGCATGCGACCCGCGCACTGCTCGACGAACGCCCGCGTAGCACGATCACCGTGCAAGGCTTTACCACGCTGATGATGCGCTGGCTGATCCCGCGCCTGTCGGGCCTGCAAGCCGCCTGCCCCGAGTTGGAAGTGAGGCTGCGCACCTCGCCCCATCCGGCGGATTTTCGGCGGGATCGTGTCGATATGGCAATCCTCTATGGCGCGGGCGTGTGGCCGGGGTTGCGCGCCGATCTGTTGTTTTGCGACGATCTTCTACCGGTCTGCGCGCCGGCCTATGTCGCCCGCCACGGCCTGCCGGCATCGACCGAGGCGCTCGGCGCGCACCATCTGTTGCACCACACGCCGCGCGGCGAGGACTGGCCCGACTGGCTGGCGCTGGCGGGGTACCCCATGCTGCGCCCAGCGTCCGCCAGCGCCTTCGCCGATCTGAGCGTGGCCTATGAATGTATGGCCTCTGGCCTTGGCATAGCGCTCGGCCAGCGCGCCTATTTCGAGCGCGCGCTGGCCGATGGCTCGGTGATCGCCCCCTTCCCCACCGCCTTGCGGCGCGACAAGGGCTATTACCTCGTCTGCCCGGGCGATCAGTGCGATACGCCCCCGATCGCCCGGTTCCGAGACTGGCTGCTGTCCACGCTCTGAGCCAAAGCCGGTTCAGCTCGCTCCTGCTCAGCCAACATGGCATCGGCCAGCAGCGCCAATTGGGCATCGGCATTCCCCAGCAGCAAATCGGCCACGCTGGCCCGGCGAAACATATGGCCCACTGCATATTCCTCGGTCATGCCAATGCCGCCATGCAATTGAATCGCCAGCCCACAAACCGTGCGCGCGGCAAAACCCACTTGTGCCTTGGCCGCGCAGGCCGCCACATAGCGCTCGCCCGCATCGGCAAACAACGCCGCCGAGAGCCCGGCATAAAGCGCCGAGCGCCCCTGCTCCAGCTCGACATACATATCGGCCAGCCGGTGCCGCAAAGCCTGGAAATCGGCCAGCGCCTGGCCAAACTGGCGACGCACCGGCAAATAAGCCGTGGTCAAGGCCAGCGCCTGTTCCATCGCGCCCACCATCTGGGCACAGGCCATCAGCCGCGCCAGATCAAAGGCTTCGGCCACCGCCTCGGCGCCGCGTCCGATCAGGGCTTCCTCATCCACCACGACATCGACGAATGTCACATCAGCGGCCCACCGATCATCGGTCAATTCCAGCGGGCGCAGCGACACGCCCGGCGTGTTTCGCGGCACCGCCAGCAAAACGGGGCCATCTCCGGTGAGCGCGCTGACCAGCAAGACATGGGCCTCCGCCGCACCGATGACCACCGATTTTGCGCCGTTAAGCCGAAACTGGCCGTCCTTGCGCTCGGCTTTGGTCGTCAGATTATGGGCCAGGCCATCACTGTCCTGTTCGGTATGGGCCAGCACCGCAATCTGATCTCCACTCACCAATTCGGGCAGCAGGCTGGCGCGCACACTCGGAGAGGCATGGCGATCCACCAGCAGTGCGGCCAGCATCGCCTCGGCCACCGGCTCGATCACCAGAGCGCGCGCCAGTTCGGCCTGCACCAGGGTCGCCTCAAGCAGGCTCTGCCCCAGACCACCAGCATCCTCGCGCACGCAAAGGCCTGGAGTGCCGAGCGCCGCCAACTCTTGCCAGCGCCCCCGGTCAAAACCATCGCGTGCGGCCAAAGCCTTCTGGCGCTGATCGAAAGCATAGCTGTCGGTCAGAAACCGCCGAACACCCTCGGCCAGTGCGGCCTGATCCTCGTTCAGTTCAAAATGCATGGTGTCAGGCCTTCAGCAGTTTTTTGGCAATGATGTTGCGCTGGATCTCGTTGGCCCCGCCATAGATGGCTGCCGCGCGGCGATAGTAGAAGTCGGCGGCCGATCCGCGCGCCTCGGGCGGCGCGCTGCCCACATCGACAGGGCCACCATGATCCCAGCCGCGATAGCGCACAAGGCCATGGTCGCCCACCGCCTCGACCATCATGCTGGCCAGCCGTGCCTGCAATTCGCTGCCCCGGATCTTGAGTACTGAGGGCAATGCTGAATCGCCCAGATCGCCATCCATGTCGATCAGGCGCAACACCGAAACATGCATCGCACGCAATTCCGCTTCGATCCGCGCCAGGCGCAACAGAAAATCACCCTGCAACAGTATCGCGCGGCCATTGCGCAGCGTGCGCGCCGCGCAATCGCGAACCCGGCGCAGCATATTGCGGCAATAGGGCAGTTCCGCCGCGGTAAAGGCGCGTTCATTGCCGAGGAGATATTTGGAATAGGTCCAACCCATATTCTCCTCGCCCACCAGATTTTCGGCAGGCACGCGCACATTGTCGAGGAACACCTCGTTCAGCCCATCACCATCGTCGATCGAGCGGATGGGGCGAATGGTGATGCCCGGTGTCTTGAGATCGATCAGCAGAAAGCTGATACCCTTTTGCGGGGCGCCATCATGGCCGGTGCGCACGAGGCAAAACAGCATGTCGGCCTTATGCGCATCCGAAGTCCAGATTTTCTGGCCATTGACCACATAATGATCGCCATGGCGGTCGGCCCGCGTGCGCAAAGAAGCAAGGTCAGAGCCGGAATTGGGCTCGGAAAAACCCTGTGCCCAGAATTCCTCGCCGCGCAGGATCGGGGCGAGATAGCGCGCCTTTTGCGCCGCATTGCCATAGGTGTAGATCACAGGCCCCGCGAGCGAGAAACCCTGCAGATTTGTGCGCGGCGCATTGGCGAGGTAAACCTCCTCGGCAAAGATCAACTGCTGCGACAGGCTCCAGTCGGGGCCGCCAAATTCGCTGGGCCAACCGGGCGCCGACCAGCCCCTGGCCGCAAGGATCGCCGTCCAGCGTGCGGCATCCTCGCGCGTGGGGTGATACACCCCCCGGTTGCGCAAGGCCATATCCGCAGGCACCGCGCTGGCAAGCCAGGTGCGCACCTCATTGCGAAAGGCCTCGTCGGCGTGATTGGGCGAAAGGTCCATGCGCTTACTCCACTTCCTGACGAACTTGCCCAGACACCGAAATCCCGGCCAGATCCTCGTAAAATGTCACCACCGATGCGTAATCATCCAGCCCGTGCCCGGATGCCGCCACAGCAAGGTACAATTGATGCGCAACCGAGGTCAGCGGCAGGGGAAAGCGCAGATCGCGCGCGGCGTCGAGCACCGCTCCCAGATCCTTGACCCAGATTTCCACCGAGGATTTGGGCGGATCATACTCCGCGCTCAGCATTTGAGGAACCTTGCGCTCAAACAGTACCGAAGAGCCCGCCGAGGACCGGATTACATCATAGAGAACCTGAGGATCCGCGCCCGCCCTTGTGCCCAGCGCCATACCTTCGGCGGCCACGGCGACGTGCACACCGGCGAGCAACTGGTTGACCGCCTTCACATAGGAGCCGACCCCCGGCTCCTCGGACAGTCGATAGAGCTTGCCCGTCACTGCTGCCAACGCGGGCTCCGCCGCCGCGAAAGCCTCCGCCTCGCCTGCGGCCATCATCGTGAGGCTGCCATCCTGCGCCGCAGGAACCCCGCCCGATACCGGGCCGTCGATGAAATGATGCCCCGCCTGCTTTACCCGCTGCCCCAGATCGCGCACGAAGGGCGGCGCCACAGTCGAACAGACAATGATGGTTGCGCCCGGCGCCAGGGCGTCCAAAACGCCGGATTCGAACAGCACCTGTTCGATTTGCTGGGCATTGAACACCATCACAAACAGCAGATGTGCATCTGCTGCGGCATCGGCCGGGCTGTTGGCTCCGCGCCCGCCCGCATCGGCAATTTGCGCCACGGCTTCGGGACGCACATCATAGCCGGCGAGCGTGAAACCGGCCTTCAGCAATTGCCGACCCATGGCCAACCCCATCGCGCCAAGACCGATAAATCCGATGCGGCTTGCCTGCATTACGTCCTCCCTTATCCATCTTCTTTCCGCAGTTTTTCGCGGATCTTGGCTCCTTATAGGAAGCACTTGGCAAAGGCGGTACTCAAACTCTCTATCCAGTACTCGTTCACTTCTATGAAGTTTCAACCGCGATCTGATCCATAAAATGAGCCATCGTCAGATCACGATCAGACACGCCACCCGTGTCATGGGTGGTGAGCAACACATCGACACGATTGTAGACGTTGGACCATTCGGGATGATGGTCGATCTTTTCGGCCAGCAGTGCCACTCGCGCCATGAAAGCAAAGGCCGCGCTGAAATCGGCGAAACGGAATTGGCGGCGGATGCCAGGGCGCTCCGCGTCGCGCTCCCAATGGGTCAGCTCAGCCAGCACCGTGTCGATATCGAGCGGTAGATGGGTCGTCGTCTGGGGCATGTCGATCCTTTCGCTGCTTGCGCAGGCTTTGCTAACGCGGCGGCCAAGACTGCGGCGAACCATTAGTGCTGACCACCCCATGAAGTTTTCTCATGGGGTGGTCAGCTAATTGGCTTTGCGCAACCACGGCCCGCGCGTCCAATCATGCTGCATAGAAGGCATTTGGGACGGCAGCGACATGGATTTCAAAATCAGCGAAGAGCAGCGACAGATGGTGGCCATGGTGCGCGATGTCACCCAGAGGGAATTCAAGCCCCATGCGGCGCGCTATCACGACGGCAGCTTTCCCTGGGACAATCTCAAGCGTTTGGGCGAGTTGGGCATAACCGGCATGGCGGTGCCCACGGAATATGGCGGGCTGGGCCTTGGCACGCTCGATGTGGCGCTGGTGCTCGAAGAAATGGCCAAGGGGTGCTATGCCACCGCCATGATGATGCTGGGCGAACTGGGGGTGCAAACGCGCATCATCTCCGCCTTCGCGCCGGAATCGATCAAGCAGCGGATGCTGCCCAAGATCGCGACAGGCAATTTCGTGCTGGCGATATGCATCACCGAGCCCGACGCGGGGTCGGACGCGGGCGCCATGCGCACCAACACCACACTGGGCGCCACCACCGCCATCGTGCGCGGCGCAAAAACCATGATCAGCCGCGCTGAGGAAGCCGATGTGTTCATCGTCTTCACCCGCATCGACAACATCCCCGGCGGCAAGGGCATCGGCTGCGTGCTGGTGGAAAAGGATATGCCGGGGCTGCACGCCAAGGCGTCCTTCCACACCATGGGCGGCGAGATGCTGTCGGAAGTGCGTTTCGAGGATATCGAGGTGCCGCTTGAAAACGTGATCTCGCGCGAGGGTGGCACGAAGAGGATGTTCACCGCCTTCAACATGCAGCGCTGCCTCAATTCCGCGATCTGCCTTGGCCTTGCCGAAGGCGCCTTCAATGAATCGGTGCGCTATCTGCGCGATCGCAAGGCCTTTGGTCAGCGCATCGCCGATTATCAGGGCCAGCGCTGGCGCATCGCCGATATGTATCGCGACATTGAGGCCGGCCGCAGCCTGCTTTATCGCGCCTGCGTATCGGGCGATCCCTTTCCCGATCCGCGTCAGGCCGCGCTCGCCAAGATCTATTGCAACGAAATGGCGGTGCAGGTGACCGACGAGGCGCGCAAGATCCACGGCGGCTATGGATACACCGACGAATTTGCCGTCTCGCACTTTTTCCGTCAGGCTCCCTTTGGCGGCAGCGGCGGCGGCACACCCGATTTGCTGCGCAACATGGTGGCCAAATCGATCATCGACGATTTCGACCTTGCCCATGATTTCGCCGCCACGGGCACATTCTGAAAGGACGATGGCCATGGCTGAGAAAACGGACGCAGGTCCGCTGAAGATCACCGATCTGGGCGGCGGCGTGGTCGAATTGCTGCTCGACCGTGCCGAGGCGGCCAATGCGCTCAATGGCGCGCTGAGCAGGGCGTTGAGCAGCTTTCTGAACGATGCGGTGCATGATTCTGCAGTGCGCGCCGTGCTGCTGCGCGGCGAGGGCAAGGTGTTTTGCGGTGGCGCCGATCTCAAAGAACGACTGGCCAATCCGGGCAAGGATTTCGAGATGCGCCGCCCCATCGTCGATCTATGGCATGCGATGCATCTGTTTCCCAAACCTTTGGTTATGGCGATCAACGGCCATGCGCTGGGCGGTGGTTTCGAGCTGATCTGCCATGCCGATGCCGCCATCGCCGCCAGCACCGCCACGTTTGCCCTGCCCGAAGTGCATTGGGCGGGCATTCCGGGTGGCTGGGCCACGCAATTGCTGCCGCGTCTGGTCGGGCCGGTGCGTGCGCGCTGGCTGATGCTGAGCGGCACGCGCGTGTCGGCCGGCGAGGCGGAACGGTTGGGCATCATCAGCGAAATTGCCGAACCCGACGCGTTGGTGACGCGGGCGCGCGACGTGGCAGCCATGCTGGCTGCAAAACCCGCAGCGGCAGTGGCAGCGGTCAAGGAGTCGACGCGTCTTTCCTTCGAGATCCCGCTCGGAGCGGGCGTCGAAGTGGAAGATCGCCTGCTCCAGATCGCCACCACATCGCCCGAGCGGCAAGAGAGGCTGGCAAGTTTTGCCGCCGGCGCGCGAGCGGGGAACTAGAATGCTGCTGCTCGAACATGACGGCAAGGAACTGCTTGCCAGCCACGGCCTGCCCATCGCGCCGGGCATTCTTCTTTCGATAGGAGAAACGCCCGGGCCCGACAGCTTGCCGCCCGCGCCATGGGTGGTCAAGGTGCAGGTACCCACCGGCGGGCGCGGCAAGGCGGGCGGCATTCGCCTTGCTGACAGCGCTGCCGATGTGGAGCGCGAATTGGCAGCCTTGCTGGGCAGCACGCTCAAGGGCCATGCCGTGCGCGGATGCCGCGTGGAAACCCGCATCAAGGGCGGGCGGGAAATCTATCTCAGCCTGTCGGCCGATGCGGCCAGTGGCGGCGTGATGATGCTGGTTTCAGCGATGGGCGGAGTGGATATCGAAAGCGTGGCGCCCGAACACATCCTGCGCGCCACGGTCAGCCCCGATCTGGCGGCTGTGCTGGCGGCCCTGCCTGATCTCACCACCCCCCTGCCGGCGGATCTGCGCACGCCGGTGGGCGAAGCGCTGACAGCGGCGGCACGCGCCTTTTTTGCCAGCGAGGCGCTGCTGCTGGAAATCAACCCGCTGTTTGTGCGCGCCGATGGCGGCTGGCTGGCGGGGGATGCCAAGGTGATCCTCGACGACAATGCCTTTCCGCGCCACCCCGAACTGGTGGCGATGGCGCAGGCACGCGCCGATGCCTATCCCGAAACCGTCTTCAAGCTGAACGAGGATTTCGATTTCATCGTGCTCGATCAGGCGGGTACGGTCGGCATGGTGACGACAGGCGCGGGCCTGAGCATGATGATGGTTGATCAGTTGGGCGATGCAGGTGTTTCGGCTTTCAACTTCTGCGATATGCGCACCGGCCAGATGAAAGGCAGCCCGCACCGCCTGAAACTGGTGTTTGATCAGATGAGCCAGGCCCCCAACCTTGCGGTGATGCTGGTCAACGTCTTTGCCGGCATCACCCATCTGGGTGAATTCGCGCGCTTGCTGGTCGAGGCCATCGCGCAGACGCCCCATCTTCCGCAAGTGCCGATTGTCGCCCGCCTGCTTGGCAATGGTCTGGCTGAGGCCGAGGCGACGCTGACTCAACTGGGCGATCAGGTGATCCTTGAACCCGATCTCGACAAGGCGCTGGCGCTGGCCGCCGCCTTCGCAAAAGGACACAGCGCATGATCGCCATGCCAGACCTCAACACCCCTGTGCTGGTGCAGGGCATCACCGGGCGGGCGGCACAATTGCACACCCGGCTGATGCTTGCCTATGGCACGCGGATCGTTGCGGGCACCTCCTCGCGCGCCGATGCAGAGCCAGTCGAAGGCGTGCCCGTCTTCCCAGATTGCGCGCAGGCCGTGGCCGCCACAGGCGCCACCGCCTCGATCACCATGGTACCACCGCTGGCTGTGGCCGATGCCGTGGCCCAAGCCATTGGGGCTGGTATCAGGCTGGTCGTCTCGATTGCCGAGGGCGTGCCGGTGCACGATGCCATGCGCATCCGCCGCTTGGCCGAGCAGGCGGGCGCGACATGGCTGGGCGCCTCGACGCCGGGTCTGTGCATTCCGGGCGAGATGAAGCTGGGCTTTCTGCCTGATGCGGCGTTGCTGCCCGGCCCGATCGGCGTGATCTCGAAGAGCGGCACGCTGTCGTATGAGGTCTGCTATCGGCTCAAGCAACTGGGGCTTGGTCAGAGTGCGTGGATCGGCGTCGGCGGCGATCTGGTCAAAGGCACGCGCTTTCCCGATCTGCTGCCGTACTTTGCCGGCGATCCCCGCACACAGGCGTTGGTGGTGGTGGGCGAGATTGGCGGCACCGAAGAAGAAGACCTGGCCACAGCCATCGCCGCGACAGGCTTTGCCAAGCCCACCTTTGTCCTGATCGCGGGGAGCAAGGCGCGCGAAGGCGTGACCATGGGCCATGCCGGCGCCTTGGTGCATGGCACATCGGGGACGGTCGCATCGAAAACCCGCGCCATCGAGGCCGCCGGAGGCCAGGCCTTCACCAACATCGACACGCTGGTGATGGCGGTTGCCCGCCAGATGGGGCGGTAGCATGGCTGGCCTGCCCCGCGCGGTGCGGATCGTCGAAGTTGGCCCGCGCGATGGCTTGCAAAACGAGCCAACCCCGCTGACCGTGGCTGACCGCATCGCCTTTATCCGCGCGCTGCATGGCGCTGGCCTGCGCGATATTGAGGCGGGCAGCTTTGTCTCGCCCAGGGCTGTGCCGCACATGGCGGGCAGCGGCGCGGTGTTGGCGGGTCTTGCCGGGCTTGATGCGCGGCTGTCGGTGTTGGTGCCCAATCTGCGCGGGCTCCAGGATGCGGCGGCGGCAGGTGCGCGCGATGTTGCGGTGTTTGTCGCCGCTTCGGAGAGTTTTTCCGGGCGCAACACTCAATGTTCGGTGACCGAGGGGCTGGATCGTGCGCGCACCGTCGCGGCGGCGGCGCTGGCTGATGGACGCAGCGTGCGGGGCTATATCTCGTGCGTCACCGATTGCCCTTATGAAGGGCAGATTGCTCCCGACATCGTGGTTCGCCTTGCGCGTGACTTGCTGGATGCCGGTTGCCGTGAAATATCGTTGGGCGAGACCATCGGCGCGGCCACACCCTTGCGCGTGGCTGCGATGCTGGAAGCCGTCAGCGCGCAAGTGCCCGTCGAGCGGCTGGCGGTCCATTTCCACCAAACCTTTGGGCAGGCGCTGGCCAATGTGCTGGTGGCGCTTGAGCATGGCGTCAGCGTGGTGGATGCCTCGGTGGCTGGCCTTGGCGGCTGCCCCTATGCGCCGGGCGCGGCGGGGAATGTTGCGAGCGAGGATGTGCTTTATATGCTCGATGGCATGAGGATCGCGACGGGTGTCGATCTGAGCGCGCTGGCAGCTGCTGGCTGGGCCATTTGCGAAAAAACAGGCCGGAAACCGGCGTCTCAGGTCAGCCTCGCGCTGGCCGCGAAACGGGAGAGAGAAGCATGACCGACACGAAGGCCGTCCGTATTCCCATGCTGATCGGCGGGGTCTGGCGAGAAGGGAACGGCGGCCACCTACCCTCGACCGATCCCTATCGCGGCGATGTGTTGGCGCAGGCTCCGCAATCGGACGCGCGCGATGTGGACGATGCCGTGCGCGCCGCGATCGCTGGCGCCAGGATCTGCGCCGCCATGCCCGCCTATGAGCGCGCCGCGTTGCTGCGCCAGGTGGCCAAAGTCCTGTCGCGCGAGGCTGAGTCGCTGGCGCA
>Ga0116227_10009767_pt1 | contig 17212 bp, 20 predicted proteins | sample S1TSphgellanicum_FD_89693 | JGI IMG/M metagenome (GOLD analysis project Ga0116227, IMG submission 89693) | Host-associated microbial communities from peat moss isolated from Minnesota, USA - S1T2_Fb - Sphagnum magellanicum MG | ecosystem: Host-associated > Plants > Peat moss > Unclassified...
AAAATTGATGCCATCTCACGGAGGGCAGTATCTGAAAATAGATTGATTGTGTTTGAAGTTTCTGATTTCTTTATAACCTGTTGCCGGGCCTGACGTAAGCAGTGCAGATCTTCGGTATCTAAAATAAGCATGGTTTCTGGACATTCCTGCTTAATTCTCCAGCTGTACTGTTCTTCAACCATAAAACGGTCAAAAAGAACCATGTCCGGTTTAAGGGCTCTTAAAAAAATATTAAAACGCCCATCATTAAGCTGAATGTTTTCTTCAATAACACCTATGCTTTTTAAATCAAAACTGAATTCGCTTTTTGAAGCTGCTGATGCAAATACGACTTCATATTTTTTAAGTAAAAACAGGTTGATTAATTGAATGATTCTTGTGCCTGCAGCTGATGATGTAGGTTCAGGCCATACCAGTCCAATTATCAGTATTTTTCTGATGTTCATTGTTTAGTTTTATGCAAAATAAGTGCTTTTTACTTTACAATTTTAAAACGGGAACATTATTTCTAATTTTGTTGCTCAAGATTAATGACAATTCATGTTAGGTTTAAAATTATTAACAGATCCGCGCTGGGCAAATATTGCTGAATCCAATTTAGAAGAAATTTTATCAGACCATGCATGGTGTGAGCAAAAGGCAGCAAGCAATGCCATCACTTTAATTACTCAGAATTCAGAGCATCAGGATTTAGTTGATGAGCTTACTGCTATTGCTATTGAAGAAATGCAGCATTTTCAAATGGTAATTGAAATCATTAAAAAGCGCGGTTATACTTTAAGCCGTGAACGAAAAGACGATTATGTAGGGCGCTTGGTTAAATTCAGTAAAAAAGACGGCAGCAGAAATACAGCTTTTATTGACCGGCTTTTATTTGCCGCAATGATCGAAGCGAGAAGCTGTGAGCGTTTTCGCGTGTTATCTTTAAATATTAAAGATGAGGAGTTGGCGAAATTTTACCATGAACTGATGGTGTCGGAAGCCGGTCATTATACAACGTTTTTAAACTTTGCCCGTAAATACAGTATCGATGTTGATGTAGACAAACGCTGGGCTGCATGGCTGGAATTTGAAGGTGAACTGATACAGAGTTTCGGAACAAAAGAAGCAATACATGGTTAGCCTACTCATTTGGTTAGGTTTTGTTGCATTTATAGTATAATTTATACCCTGCTTTAATTAGGGCTGTTTAGTACTGGATATTGATGCTTCGTTTTTGGGCTGGGGAATTAATTCCTTTTGATGAATGTTCCATAGCCAAATCACAATGTCCTGATAACTGTTAATGCCTTTTTTTTGATTGTTGAGTTTTAAAAAACGATCAAAGGCCACATCCATGAAGGTAAACATCTGTCCGTTGTATTTGCGCCAAAATTCTTTTTCAGCTTTAAAATCGGCCAATACACCTACTGATAATTGATTATGAAGCAATTGATAATCTTCTGGAGATTTAATTCTGATTTCGAACAAAATATACCTCAGCATTTCATAATTGGCTGAATATTGATAATATATATCCGTACTGTTGCTGGCTGTTAAGTATCCTAAAAGATTGGCCTCATCTTCATAGGCAACACCCAGTTGATGTGCAATTTCATGACAGGAAACGTAAGGCTTAACAAAATCGGGCAGGTTCATGTTTATATTGGCCTCACCACTTAAAGGCGCATAATACCCCTCAATGCCTATTTTACTGATCAGCCATGAGCTTAGGACAGGTTTTAAACAAGGATTTGTATAACGAAACAACGGATTTTTTTTCGCCATTAAACCATATGCTTTCCATGAAGACTCCTGCAGCTGAGCAAGTTTAAAGTGCTTCTCATTCCCGGTGCTTAAACAATCATTTTTTAAATCATTTGTCTTTCTTACAAAGTAATCGCCCAACAGAACCAGTTCTTTTACACTGTACTTTTCATTTCCAATGCCCAGCACTTTACTCATACTTGGACGGCTGTAGTTTAAGCCCCAAACCATTTTGAAAAAGATATAAAGGATTAAAAAGAAGTTTAAAACTTGTAGAGGAACAATTAATCTGTCCTGTTTTTTAAGCTGCTTCCTGTTTTTATAAAAGTTTACAATTTTGTACACCACAAATGCAAAGAGCAAAACATAAATAATATCACCAATAGCAAAAGGAAAAATGGAAGAAACAAAGCGTAAAGTAGAGGATAGGTATGGATAAAATCCCGTTGAATAATATTTTTGGGTAGCAATTGGATCACATCCTAAAATATAAAGCAGGAGTGTAATGCCTATAAGAATAAGAGCCTTAATATAAATAGAATAGTATTTAAAAGAATCCATGTGAAGATGGAATTGTTAAGTTTAAACATAATATCCTCCATTTCATCTTGTCAGTCATTTATCGGTACTGTTTGTATTAATAAAGTTATCTCGCAAAAGTTAGTCGCTTGCCAATCTGATCTGTTGTAAATTTACCATTTTGATAGGCCAAATTACCTGAAACAAAAGTATGTGTAATGCTGGCCTGAAAAGTTTCTCCATCAAAAGGGCTCCATCCGCACTTATAAAATATGTTCAGTTTGGTTACCTTAAAAGGGTCATTAAGATTTACTAAAACCAAATCTGCCCAATAACCCTCACGAATAAAACCACGTTTTTCAATGTCGAAACAAATGGCGAGATTATGGGCCGTTTTTTCAGCGATCTTTTCTAAAGATATTTTTCCTTGCAAATGCATTTCCAATAACGCAGGTAGGGCATGTTGCACCAATGGCCCACCAGAAGGTGCTTGAGAATATGGTTGGTTTTTTTCTTCTAAAGTGTGTGGTGCATGATCTGTCGCAATTACATCAATCCTATTGTCTAATAGGCCTGCTAAAATGGCTTTTTGATCTGCTTCGCTTTTTACTGCAGGATTCCATTTAATGAAATTGCCTTTTGCAGCATAATCTGTATCGTTAAACCAAAGGTGGTGAACACAGGCTTCAGCCGTAATCTTTTTATCCTTTAAAGCAATGGTATTATCAAATAAAGACAGCTCTCTTGCTGTTGAAATATGTAAAATATGCAGGCGGGTTTGATAGCGTTTAGCCAACTCAACGGCCATGGATGAAGATTTATAACAGGCTTCTGCACTTCTAATTAAAGGATGCATTTCTATTGTTAAATCTTCGCCATAACGTGCTTTAAAATCCGCTAAGTTATTGCGGATGGTCTGCTCATCTTCACAGTGTGTAGCCACCAAAATAGGGGCCTTACTGAAAATGTTTTCTAACGTTTGTTCATTGTCAACCAGCATGTTGCCTGTTGATGAACCCATGAAAACTTTTATGCCACAAACCATTTTAGGATCGGTTTTTAATACTTCTTCTAAATTATCATTACTGGCGCCCATGTAAAAGGAATAGTTTGCCAATGAAGTTTGCGAAGCAATATCGTATTTATCATGAAGCAATTGCTGTGTTAATGTATTTGGAATTGTATTGGGCATTTCCATGTAAGAGGTAATGCCACCAGCAACAGCCGCCATGCTCTCGGTAAAGATATCAGCTTTATGGGTTAAGCCCGGCTCGCGAAAATGCACTTGGTCATCAATCATGCCAGGTAAAAGATACTGGCCTTCAGCATTGATTTCCTGAGCTCCGTTTGCAGATAAATCTTGCCCAATTTTGACTATATATCCATCTGAAATTAAAACATCCCCTATAATTTGTTTGCCTTCATTTACAATTGTTGCGCCTTTTATCAGATAACTATTCATGCTTTCAAAGGTAATAAATTAGTATTAAGCAGCACATGCCGAGTGTTAAAATTAGGCTTTCTGAAAGTTTAGAAATTGGATTTTTGCAGTTTTGAGTTAAATAAACCTTGCAGTAGCGGGCACGGAGTGTAAGAGAGTAAAGCCAATGGCAGGACTTTCGAAACCGAAGAATTACAGAAACTGCTTTACATCTAAATCCTCTAAAGTGAACTTTGAATTTACGATTGGGCTTAAATTTCTGCTTTGAGCTTTGCTTTTAAGCTTTAAGCTTAAAAAGCCTATCTTTGTACGCTATGGCAAAATCGTTCGAAGAATTTAAGTTAAACAGACAGATATTAAATGCTGTTGCAGATGCAGGGTATACAGTTGCCACACCTATACAAGAAAAAGCAATAGCACCTGTTTTATCGGGGCAGGATATTTTTGGCATAGCAGAAACAGGAACCGGAAAAACAGCAGCCTTTGTTCTGCCTATTTTAATGCAGTTGAAGTACGCTCAAGGCGAAAATCCAAGAGCCTTGATTTTATCGCCAACACGCGAGCTTGCTATGCAAATTGCAGAGCAGGTAAAGTTATTTTCAACTTATACTGATTTACGTTCGTTGGTAATCTTTGGTGGTATTGGGCCAAAAACGCAAAAAGAAGAAATTGCAAAAGGTGTTGATATTTTGATTGCTACGCCGGGACGTTTTTTAGATTTATACCTTTCGGGTGATATTAATACGCAGAGCCTGAAATTTTTGGTTTTAGATGAAGCGGATAAAATGATGGATATGGGCTTTATAGGTTCTATTCACAGGATTTTAGAGATTGTGCCCCGTAAACGTCAAAATTTGCTTTTTTCAGCGACTATGAGTGATTTAGTCCAAAAAATTGCTGGCGATTTTCTTAAAAATCCAGTGATCATTGAAGCATCACAACAGGCAACACCTGCAGCAAATGTAACTCAGAGCTTATACTATGTTCCTAATTTTAAAACCAAAATAAATTTACTTCAGCATTTACTGAAAAATGATGAGGCCTTTAACCGCTTGATCATTTTCTGTAAAACAAAAACGGTTGCAGATAATATCTACAGCTTTATAGAACGCAGATATGGTGCAGAAAACGTTCGGGTAATTCATGCCAACAAAGGACAAAACACAAGGATTAATTCTATAAACAGTTTTAAAGAGGGAAATGTTAGGGTTTTAGTGGCTACAGATGTAGCCAGTAGAGGAATTGATGTAAGCAATGTGAGCCATGTAATTAATTTTGATGTTCCCATCATTATAGAAGATTATGTACACAGAATTGGCCGTACGGGCAGGGCATTTGCCAAAGGCGATGCCATTACCTTTGCAACAGATGCCGAAAAATACTACATCCGAAAAATTGAAAAACTAATTCGGCAGTATATCCCGGTTACCGAGATTCCTGAAGGTGTTTTTATTGATGAAACCCCCTATGATGAACGTCAGCAAATTGCTAAAGAAATCGATCTGCAAAAACGCAAGGAAGATCCCGATTTTAAAGGGGCTTTCCATGAGAAAAAACATGCGGCCGCAATAGAGAAAAAGGTGAGGGAAAAAGCGAAAGCAAAAGCAGGAAAAGTGGTTAAGAGCTTTAAAAAAGGTAAAAAATTTGATAAAAAAAAGTAATGAAATTTAGGATTACACCTTTAAATATTATTGGAGCAGGTAGTTTTGTGCTGTTTTTGTTTAATGTGTTTAAAGAAAAACCAAAAGGACAGCACTTTGATTTGAATGGCTTTTATATTCTGTTACTCGTTTGCCTTATTGTGGTTACTTTTATCACAGATTTAATCTTTAGGTTTACCTTGAAGGATTTAAAAAGAATATGGGTTGTTGAATTGATATTTATTTCAATTGCCATAATCTTGATGTTAATATTACAAAAAGTAGCTTAATACTCATGCAAAATATTTATTAAAATAAGCATCTTTGCAAGCTTAAAACAATTGGGCAGTCACCCCGTTGAGTGAAATCAAATTATAATAATGAGAAAAGCAGAAATAAAGATCACTGTTGAGTTAGATGATCATAATATGCCAGAGCATATTCTTTGGGAAAGTACAGATGCGCAAACTAAAGATCAGGTGCCTGTAAAATCTATGATTTTGGCCCTTTGGGATCATAATTACAAAAACTCAATGCGTATTGATTTATGGACAAAAGACATGCCCGTTGATGAAATGAAACGTTTTTTTTATGAAACCTTACAAACCATGGGCGATAGTTTCTTAAAAGCAACAGGAGAAAAGCTGATTGTTGAGGACCTACGTGATTACTGTGCCCACTTTGCCGATAAGATGGGCATAGATATGGGTAAATAAGCTTTAAGCCAACCTAACTGTTTTCTTTAAATTATAAATCACAAGCTATGTTAGTTTTGAATAAGTTTTATGCCTGGCTCGGTATCCTTTTATGTTTAATAGCAGGTTTTTGCCCTATGTTAAAAGTGAAGATTTTATTTGAACTTGTGAACTGGAACCTGTATAAAACAGATATCAGATTATTTCTAATTACTTATGTAATCATAGCTGTGGCTGCACTTTTTTTATTCGCCAGAAAGCTTGCAGCCTTTAGGTTCATGTCAATTGTAATGCTTGTTTGGTACCTGCTTAGTGTTTTAGCGGTATATTTTAAATCAAATCATTACTTTGGTTTTAAGCTTGCTGATCGGCTATTGGGCAAAACTATTCATTTTCAATGGGGCTGGATTGTGCTTCTGGTGGGCGTGCTGTTTATGCTCTTTAGCATTAAGCGCGGAAGAAACATGGCGGCACAATAATCTTTATTACGGTATTGGACTAATTGTTTAGCCCCAGTGTTTTATGCTGGCGTTTGCGTTTCCAATGGGTTTGTTTCAAGTTTTTATCGCCAGTAATAATGCTAATATTCCCATCTACTTCTAGCATAGCCAGCTTAACATCTCTGAAATGATCTACACCATGTTCCCGCATGGCTTCCTGCAGTTCTTCATTGGATATGCTCAGCTTACTTAGCATTGTAAAATCCATTTTTCCATTATGAATTAAGATCTGAGGCTTGTCATAAATCAAATCGCGGAACTTTTGACTTTTAAAAAGAATTTTTTTAAGAATATAGTTTAAAATAAACAGCACTGCGGCTGCGGCAATACCACCCATTAAGCTGCTGTCGGTGCCTACCATTGCATTTTGAACAGCGTTACTAATCAGTAAAATGAGTACCACATCAGTTGTGTTGAGCTGTGATAGCTCTTTTTTACCGGTAAGCCTAATGGCAACCAGCATAAAAATATAAACCGCAGTACTTCGTATTGCAATATCTAAAAATGGGTTCATTGCTTAAAATTTTAATTCTTTCTGTCCTTTTTGTGCAACTTCTTTTTCATGTTGCAACAACCATTGTTTACGCCATAAGCCACCCGCATAGCCAACCAGTTTGCCGTTGCTCCCTATTACGCGGTGACAGGGTATTGCTATGGCAATTTTGTTTTTTCCATTCGCAGCTGCAATTGCCCTAATTGCCAAAGGTTTGTGGGCTGAAAATTTTAAATACGATATGGTTTCTGCATAAGGTATACTTAGTAGATGCTGCCAAACTTCCTGCTGAAAATCAGTACCTTCCTGCTGTATTGGAAAGTCAAAATTTTTCAGTTCTCCACTAAAATATGCCTGCAATTGTGCCGATACTTTTATGCTCAGTTCATTTTCAAATAAACCTTTAATATCTTTTTCTGCAAATGTAATTTCCTGTATAAAATCATCCCCGGCCAGTATTGTTATTTGTCCAATTGGTGAATTCAAAACAGAGGCATATTGTTTTATCATGGCAATACAATATTATCAATTTTTAAGCTTAAATACACGAAGCTAAAATGAATTTATATATATATAAATTATATTTGCGCTTATGCAATTGGCTAAAGAGGTTAAATATTTGATTCATAAGGAGATGCTGTTAGAGTGGCGTTCTAAATACACAATAAATGGTGTTTTATTATATGTTGTTTCAACAATTTTTACCTGTTATTTATCATTTGTTAGTCTTGGCGACAAATTGACTTGGAATGCTTTATTTTGGGTAATTATGCTTTTTGCTTCCATCAATGGAGTTTCAAAAAGCTTTCTTCAGGAAAATAAAGGTCAGCAGCTGTACAGTTACGTGCTGGCGAGTCCTGCAGCTGTTTTGATTTCGAAAACCATTTACAATACACTTTTAATGCTGGTTTTAACAACCATAGCGCTTGGTTTTTATACCTTGGTTTTTGACACTTTTACACCTCCAGATCTTATTTTGTATTACGTTGCTGTAATTATGGGTGCCATTAGTTTTTCTACTGTGTTTACCATGGTTTCGGCCATTGCCAGCAAAGCTGGAAATGGAGGGATGTTAATGGCTATTTTAAGCTTTCCGGTTATTATTCCTGTGCTTATTCTTTTAATAAAACTTGCAAAAAATGCTGTTGACGGCCTGCCTTGGGAAAACAGTTATGATGAAATAGGGATGTTATTGATTGTAAATGTAATGACAGTTGTAGCCTCATTATTGTTATTTCCTTACCTTTGGCGGGATTAAAATTATTGGATTTACAGAATGGCTGAAAAACAGGGTATTGTGCTCTAATTGCAAAAGAACAGTTATTCAAAACTAAATGATATGAAGAAAACTTGGTGGAAAATTTTAGCCTCATCTCTGGTTGTGTATTCGGCCATTGCAGGCTTATTACTTGGTGTGCCACATTTGGCAATATTGAACGAAACCATCCGGAACCTGTACTTTCATGTTCCAATGTGGTTTGCCATGATTGTACTGTTTTCTATTTCTGTTTTTGCCAGTATTCTTTCCCTTTATCGTCATGATAAAACTGTTGTCCAAAAAGATAAAAAGATTGGTTTTTACACCAGAACAATTAACTGGATTTGGACTAAAATCTATGACCCAACTAAAAATTATGATTTGCGTGCAGTAGAAAGTGTAAATGCAGGGATTGTTTTTGGTATTTTAGGGTTAATTACAGGTGCTGTTTGGGCTAAATACACTTGGGGCCAGTTTTGGAGCTTTGATCCTAAACAAAATTTTGCGGCCATATCCATCTTGCTTTATTTCGCTTATCTGGTGCTTAGAAATTCAATAGATGAAGAGCAAAAAAGAGCAAAAATTTCTGCCATATACAATATTTTCGCTTTTCCTATGATGGTCGTCCTGCTTTTTGTACTGCCCAGATTAAAAGATTCCTTACATCCCGGTAATGGGGGCAATCCGGGCTTTAACAGCTATGATCTAGATAGCCGCATGCGCATGGTATTTTATCCGGCATGTTTAGGCTGGATTTTAATAGGCTATTGGGTATATTCCATCCGTTACAGAATTCGTTCAATTGAAAATAAGCAACAACATAACTCATAATGAAAAAGATATTTTTATCCTTAATATTAATGATCACTGCACGGCAATTGTTTGCACAGGACAACGGTGTAGAAATGGCCGATGCCTTAAGAAGCAATGGTAAAATATACATTGTAGTGATCTGTATCGTAATTATTCTTTTAGGTTTATTGCTTTATCTCTTTTCAATGGATAAAAGATTAAAAAAAATTGAGAAGGAAAACACGGTCAAAAACTAAGTTTAAATCATTTAAAACTATTTTTTTGGTGGCGAAGGGATTGGTGTTAGCTTTACACTAAGTGTTTTTCATTTGGATATGTGCGTTTTTTTTAGGCAATTTTGCACAGAAAACTTATCATAAAAAAATAAATAATGGCTAATCTAGCAGACGAGAACAAGTTTTTTGCAGATGTTTGTAAAAACTTTGACAGTGCGGCTCAATTTACCAACCACCCAGAAGGTTTATTGAACCAGATTAAAGCATGTAACAGTGTATACCGTTTCCAGTTCCCTATTCGCCGCGGAAACGGCTTTGAAGTAATTGACGCTTGGCGCGTAGAGCATTCTCACCACATGAGCCCAACCAAAGGCGGTATCCGCTACAGCGAAATGGTGAACGAAGATGAGGTTATGGCACTTGCTGCGCTTATGACCTATAAATGTGCAATTGTAAATGTACCATTTGGCGGTGCAAAAGGCGGAATTAAAATTAATACCAAACAGTATAGCGTTGCAGAGCTGGAAACCATCACCCGCCGTTATACAACAGAATTGATCAAAAAGAATTTTATTGGTCCCGGTATTGACGTTCCTGCTCCTGATTATGGATCGGGTGAGCGTGAAATGAGCTGGATTGCCGATACTTATATGACTATGAATCCTGGGCAACTAGATGCACTGGGCTGTGTAACTGGTAAACCAATTGCCCTGCACGGTATCCGTGGACGTAAAGAAGCAACAGGTAGAGGCGTAGCTTATGCTGTGCGTGAATGTGTTGAAGTTGCAGAAGATATGGCTAAAATTGGCTTTAAAGCCGGTTTGGGGGATAAAAGAGTAATTGTTCAGGGATTGGGTAATGTAGGCTACCACTCCGCTAAATTCCTTGCTGAATTTGGCGCAACGATTGTTGGCCTTTGTGAATATGAAGGTGCAATATACAATGCCAATGGTCTAAACGTTGATGAAGTTTTTGCCCACCGTAAAAACACAGGATCTATTTTAGGTTTCCCTGGTGCGACGGATTTTAAAAATTCAATGGAAGGATTGGAACAGGATTGTGATATCATTGTTCCGGCTGCATTGGAAAATCAGTTTACAGAATTAAACATCCGCAATATTAAAGCTAAAATTATTGCTGAAGGTGCAAACGGACCAACTACTCCTGAAGCTGAAGCAATTTTTACAGAAATGGGTGGTATTATCATTCCTGATATGTACTGTAATGCAGGCGGTGTAACCGTTTCTTATTTTGAATGGCTTAAAAACCTTTCGCATGTGGCTTTTGGCCGTATGGAAAACCGCTATGCAGCCAATTCAAATGCAAATTTGATCAACACTTTAGAAAATCTTACTGGAAAAACCATTTTACCGGAACATAGAATGATGATTGTTAAAGGCGCATCAGAAATGGAGCTTGTAAATTCAGGTTTAGAAGATACCATGATCCATTCTTATCATGAAATTCGCGAAACGCTTAAAAGCAAGCCAGGAACTCAAACGCTAAGAACAGCAGCTTTTGTAAATTCTATTGATAAAATTGCCATTTCTTATATGAACTTAGGCGTTTGGCCATAATGTTCTGATTTGGAATACATTAAAAAAAGCCCTGCACTTTTGCGGGGCTTTTTTTTGTCCGCTTCGTATTTTATTGATGTAAGCACGCATAGGGCATAAGGAAAATTATTATCGCAACCAGATCAGCCACAATTGACAATTTTTTGTCAGTCAACTATCAGTTAATTGTCAATATAAGGAATACATAAGGTCAAAAACTATTCCATAGGGCTATTTTTCTATCTTTGTGATCAGCTTTTATAAGTTTTTAAATTATGAAGAAAAGTGCCATTATTGGATTAATCACAATTGCCATATGTATCGGTTTCTTGGTAAGCCTTAATGCAGATACAAATTCCTATTCTAATTTTAAACAAGCAGCCACTTCTAATAAAGAAGAACATGTAATGGGTTACTGGGAAAAATCAAAAGGAACCTACTATGATGCGGTTAAGGACGCCAACCACTTTGCTTTTTATATGAAAGATGAAAAAGGTGAAGTGCGCAAAGTTATTTATAAAGGTACAAAACCTCAGGATTTCGAGCGTTCAGAAAAACTCGTACTGATTGGTAAAATGGATAACGATACTTTTAACGCTTCAAAAATTTTAATGAAGTGCCCTTCTAAATATAATGATAACCTGGTTGAAGTAAAACCGGACGGACAGGTACAGAAATATAACTAAATTTAATGGACATTCAATTTGTAGGCGAAAATCTGCTTCCAGGTAAAATCGGGCAGTTTTTTATTGTGTTGGCTTTTTGTGCATCACTGTTATCAGCAGTGGCATACTTTTTTTCAACCCGCAATAAAAATTTAGAAGATCAATCATGGCGGAAAATCGGCCGTTTGGCTTTTTTTGTAAATGGGCTAAGTATAATAGGCATAGGAGGTATCCTGTTTTATTTGATCTTGGGGCACTATAACGAATACAATTATGTTTATTTCCATTCATCAAAAGAATTGCCTGTTTACTATATCGTATCGGCTTTTTGGGAAGGGCAGGAAGGCAGTTTTTGGCTTTGGGCATTTTGGCAGTCTGTTTTAGGCTGTATATTAATTTATACTGCAAAAAGCTGGGAAAATCCGGTAATGGCTGTTGTTGCTTTCTCACAGGTATTTTTAACCTCAATGATGTTGGGCGTAGAAATTTTTGGAGCGCGTATAGGAAGTTCACCTTTTATTTTATTGCGTGATGCGGTTGATTTAAAAGCAATGGCTCCAGTTGTTTTTGCAAACCCTGAAAACTTTAAAGATTATCTGAAATTTATAACTGACGGGCGTGGATTAAACCCTTTATTGCAAAACTATTGGATGGTTATTCACCCACCTACTTTATTTTTAGGTTTCGCCAGTATGGTGGTTCCTTTTGCCTTTGCTATTGCTGGTTTATGGCAAAAAAGATATAAAGAATGGATTACACCTGTTATGCCTTGGGCTTTATTTGCTGTGATGGTACTTGGTACGGGTATTATTATGGGCTCGTTCTGGGCATATGAGGCGCTGAATTTTGGAGGGTTTTGGGCATGGGATCCGGTAGAAAATGCGTCCCTTATCCCTTGGTTAACCTTAATTGCTGCCGTACACGTGATCATTGCCTTTAAAAATACCGGCCATGCATTTTTCACTGCAATTGTATTGGTACTAATCAGTTTCCTGTTGGTGCTTTATGCTTCTTTTTTAACCAGAAGCGGTGTTTTAGGTTCAACTTCAGTACATTCTTTTACTGATATGGGCATGTTTGGCCATCTTATTCTATATAATGTAGTATTCTTGCTTTTGGCTGTATTCTTCATTATAAAACGTTGGAAAGAATTGCCAATTACGACCAAAGATGAAGAAACCTATTCGCGCGAATTTTGGATGTTTATTGGCGCATTGGTACTAACAATTGCTTGTATACAAGTTATATTCTCAACCTCAGTTCCGGTATTTAACAAAGCCTTCGGAACTAATTTTGCCCCACCAATTGATGCTGTTAAGTACTATAATCAATGGCAAGCTCCGTTTGCAGTATTAATTACTTTTATTTCGGGTTTTTCACAGTATTTAAAATATAAAAGAACAGATTCCCGTAAATTTTACAGCAGTTTAATCTCAGTGCTTGTGTTTTCGGCAGTTATTGCCGCAGTGGTAGTTTATATAACCAATATATATACCAACAGCATGTATATCCTCATTACATTTAGCTGTGTATTTGCTGTATTGTCTAATGCAAGTATTTTATCCAAAGCTTTTGGGGGTAAGGTTAAGCTGGCAGGTTCTGCTATTGCCCATATTGGTTTTGCACTACTTTTATTAGGAGCTGTGATTTCGGCTGCAACAAACAGGCCTTTATCTATAAATGCAAATAATTTTATTCCGGTTAAAGATTTCGAAAAAACAGAGAAGCCGGGTGAAAATATCATGCTGTATAAGAATGAACCTAAAAAAATGGGCAGGTACACTGTAACTTATATTAGCGATACCACAATAGCTCCAAATACTTTTTATCATTTAAATTTCAAGGTATATGATGAGAAAACGGGTAAAATTAAAGAAGATTTTAGCCTTAACCCTCATGTACAGGATAATGAAAAAATGGGTTTGATTGCTTCTCCAGATACTAAACATTATTTAACTTATGATGTTTATACACACATTACAAGTGCAGCCATAAAACAAAAAGACCACGATGACCATGAAGGGCACAGTGACGATGAGAATTATAAGGCACCAAGAGTGGTTAAAGTTTCAACCGGAGATACCATTCATACCTCAAGTGGGACCATTACAGTACAGGCCATAAACAATCAGCCACAGGCAAAAGATCTGGTATTGGCAAAAGGAGATTTTGCTGCAGGTTTGCCTTTAGAGATTAATGCCAGTGGAAAAATTTATAAAGCAGAGCCCATATTTCTGATCAAAGGAAATAATACATTTGACTTTGCCAGAAAAATTGATGCACTTGATTTGAAAGTTCGTTTTTCTAAAGTATTGCCTGATGAGAAAAAAGTGGAACTGCAAATATTTGAGAAACCGCAACAAGCAAAAGATTGGATTGTTTTCAAGGCTATAGAATTTCCATATATCAATTTGTATTGGGTAGGTACCATTGTAATGGTTGTTGGTTTCTTGATTTCTATTGTTAGAAGGAAAAGGGAAATTAGATAAACCGCTAATTTCAGGCTGTGGCTAAAGCAAAGCAGCCTGAACAATTTTAGAGCAAATGAAAATTGTATTAATAGGTTCGGGAAATGTAGCAACACAAATGGGCTTGTCAATACGTGCTTTAGGCGAAAATATTGTACAGGTATACAGCCAGAATATAAAAAATGCAATTCAATTGGCTGGGCAGGTTGATGCAGTGCCTGTAACCGATTACAAAAAAATTAGCAGGGAAGCTGATTTATATATTATTTCCATTAAAGACGATGCTATTGCACATGCCGCTGAAGCTTTAAAAGGCGTGGATGGACTAGTGGTGCATACAGCAGGAACAGTTGATCTTACCGTACTTTCAGCTCAGGTTAAAAATGCAGGGGTTTTTTACCCGCTACAGACTTTCTCTAAAACAAGGCCGGTAAATTTCAAAACAGTACCACTCTGTATTGAAGCAACAGATAAAACGCAGTTAGAGGTGCTTAAAAAAATGGCTCAGCGTTTAAGTCAGCAGGTATATGAACTCAATGGGGAAAAGCGAAAGGCATTACATTTAGCGGCCGTTTTTGCCTGTAATTTCACCAATCATTTATATGCGCTATCCAATCAAATTTTAGAAAAGAATCATATCGATTTTGAAATCATCAGGCCTTTAATTATTGAAACAGCTGAAAAAATAGCCCATAATCTTCCTGAAAATGTACAAACCGGGCCCGCAGTTCGTGGTGATGAGGAGACAATAAATACACATTTAACTGCATTAAAGCGTATGCCCGAACTTTATAATATTTATCAAACCTTAAGCAACAGTATTAAAAAAACATACAAATAGCACAATTGCCACTTTTGCTTATTACTTTTGCACCATAATTATGAGTATTTATAAACTAAAAATAAATTTTGAAGAAGCAGATCACGAACCTATAGAATTACCTATAGCAGCTGGAGAATCTGTTTTAGACGTTTGCCTGGATAACGGAATTGAGTTGCAGCACAATTGCGGTGGGGTTTGTGGTTGCAGTACCTGTCATGTATATGTGACCAAGGGAATGGACAATATTCAGGAAATATCTGATAAAGAGGAAGACTTTATTGATCGGGCTGTACGTCCAAAAATTACCTCACGTTTAGGCTGTCAATGTGTTGTCATTAATGGCGATATTGAGGTAACCATCCCTGATCAGTCAGGTTTTATGGGCCATTAAAAAATCTAAGGGTTTTTAATTAAGCGTCAGAAGATTTCAGTTTTTACACTTTTAAACTTTACAACAATAAACATGAACAACGATAAATTCGCCCTCCCCATCCATTGGAATGACTATGAAGATATAGCAATGTCTTTATATGAGAAATTTGGTGATGATTTTACAGAAACCAAAATTTACCGTATCCGTTTCACAGATCTGGTAGAGTGGGTATTGTCTCTTCCAAATTTTAAAGGTACACGTGAAGAAAGCTCAGAAGGGCATTTAGAGCAAATACAATCGGCATGGGTGTACGAATGGAGAGATAATCAATAATAATCCCAGAAAATACCCTGACCTTTAAACGATAGACCATGTTCCTGCAAAAGCTAAAAGATATTACCACTTTTATTTTTGATGTTGATGGGGTTTTAACAGACGGTTCTGTTCAGCTTACCGAAAGCGGTGAGGCCCTGCGTACTTACAACATAAAAGACGGTTATGCCATGCAGCTGGCTGTAAAAAAAGGATATAACCTTTGCATTATATCTGGCGGTAATGGTGTAGCCATGGCCCAACGCTTTAATAACCTTGGAATAACGGATGTTTTTTTAGGTGCAGGAAATAAAGTCGAAATTTTCAATCAATATTTAAAATCTAAACAGGTTACTTCAGCTGAAGTATTATATATGGGCGATGACATACCTGATTTTAATGTGATGAAACTGGTAGGCCTTGCAACTTGCCCGGCTGATGCTGTTGCAGAAATTAAGGGCATTTCTCAATTTATTTCTCCTTACCCTGGTGGCCGCACAGCTGTACGTGATATTATTGAAAAGGTAATGAAAGTGCAGGGCAAATGGCATGATGAAACGCCGAATGCAGCCGATTCAGGTAAGTAAAAAATAATTGTTATAAAAACGTTTATTTATTTTAATTTATTGAATTTTTGTTTTAGTTTGCATACTAAACCTAACCATAAATTAAAATGAAAAAATTCATGATGATCTGTGCGCTGTCACTATCAGCAGCTGCATTTGTGCATGCACAAGAAACTCCTGCTCCGCCACCTGTTGCAAAAGTTTATTCTCCGGAAGATATGGCAAAGCGGTCAGCAAAACAACTGGCAGAAAAACTAAAGCTTTCCGAAGATCAAAAAACAAAAGTAACGGCACTTTATTTAGAGCAAAATACACAAACGGCTAAAATAAACGAAGAGGCTGGAACAGACCGAAATGCAGCACGTGTAAAAGTTATGAAATTAAGGGCAGAGGTAGAAGGCAAAGTTGTAGCATTACTAACCGATGAACAAAAAGCAGCTTTCAAAGCTTGGCAAGATGAGCGTAAAGCTGCACAGCAAAATCGTTCAGCCGAAAAACCTGCAACAAATTAAACCAAAAAGAAATCAATAAAAAGCGATCCTGATCAGGGTCGCTTTTTTTATTTTGCGAATCAAAAATTATAAATTTAAGACAATAAAATTTGCACACTACAAGTTAATATGCGAAATTTACAATCGAATTCAATCAATCGATTGATTAATTTTTTTATTAAATAAATAGATTATGAGTACTTATCTTGTACCTGTAGATTTTTCTAAAACAGCTGAACATGCTGCTCAATATGCCGGTCGCCTAAGCTGGGCCATGACCAATTCAAAAATAATCCTGCTAAATGCATATTATGTATCAGAATACGAAAGTATTTTGCCTACACCAGATTTAATTGTAACGACTGATGCACATATAGCTGATGAGCTGTCGATTAGGAAAGAAGCCCTGCAAAAATTGAAAAATAAGTTGCTTGAAATCAATCCAGAGGCAGATATAGAGATTGCGCTCACCAGAACAACGATTTTAAGGTCTATTATAGATATAGTAAACCATCAGCCTATTGATCTCATCATTATTGGAAGTAATGGTAAAAAAGCTAAAGCTGAAAGTGATATTGGTTCAAATGCCATAAAAATATCTAAAGCGAGTCCAGTGCCCGTTCTGGTTGTGCCACCTA
>Ga0116227_10009768_pt1 | contig 17212 bp, 17 predicted proteins | sample S1TSphgellanicum_FD_89693 | JGI IMG/M metagenome (GOLD analysis project Ga0116227, IMG submission 89693) | Host-associated microbial communities from peat moss isolated from Minnesota, USA - S1T2_Fb - Sphagnum magellanicum MG | ecosystem: Host-associated > Plants > Peat moss > Unclassified...
GATATTGTGATGTTATCTCTTGGCTATGCTGTTTCAAGCTTTCTGACGACTTCACGTTGGTATAGTTTTCCGATTGGTATTTCGTAGCCGTTTAACTGGACATGATTTGGAGTGTACGATTGGATATTTTTTCCGGAAACGATAAAGGAACGGTGTACCCTGAAAAAGTCGGGTTGGGGCAACATGGCCTCCAGGGCCGCCATCGAATATTTGGTGATAACCTGGCCGCTAACGGTAACGATTTTTACATAATCTTTCAGGCTTTCTATATACAGGATGTCGTTCAAGATGACTTTGACCATTTTACGGTCGCTCCTGAAATACAAAAAATTACCGGCCCGGCTGTCTTCCGTTTTCATAACCGGGTCATGTAGCGCAGGGGTACCTGGAATGGCTTTATTTACAGCTTTAACAAAACGTTCAAAATGAATCGGTTTGAGCAAATAATCAGTAGCATGCAGGTCGTAACTTTCCAGGGCGTGCTCGGCGTAGGCTGTTGTGAAAATTATTTTTGGCGGGTTAATGAGGGTGCTGACGAGTTCCAGCCCGTTCAACTGCGGCATCCTGATATCCAGAAAGATGATGTCGATGGGGTGGTTGTGTAAAAATGGGACCACCTGCAGCCCGTTGCTGCATTCACCGGCAAGGCGCAGAATGGGCATTTTTTGGATATACCGTTTCAATATCTCCCGGGCTGGGGGTTCATCGTCAACGATTAACACATGGTAAACAGGTAAATTCATTAATTAGCCAGTTTTAATTTCAAACTCAAATTTACGATATACATTTCTTCTTCCTCGATAATTTCCAGGTCGTGTTGTTTTGGATACAGTAAGGCCATTCTTTTGCGCGCGGTGTTGATACCAATACCGCCAGTTGTACTCGCGATATGGGGTGCCTTTCCATTGACCAGTTTGAACTGCATAAGCTCGTTTTTAATAGTGAGGTGGATATTGATCCAGGGTTTTTCTAATACGTTGCTGGTGCCATGCTTAAAGCAGTTTTCAACGAAGGGTAGGAGCAGGAGGGGCGCGATCATCAGTTTCTCAAGATCATTCGGCAATTGTACAGCTATTTCCAGCTGGTTATCATAGCGTTTTTTCTCCAGTTCGACGTACTCCATCAGCATGCCGACTTCCTGCTTTAAGGGTACCATTGGGACATTACAATCATAAAGCATATACCGGAGCAAGGTCGAAAGCCCGAACACCATATCTGCCGCTACAGGGGCTGTATCCTGTGCGTGAGCGTAAATGTTATTTAAAGTATTAAATAGAAAATGGGGATGCAGTTGGGCTTTAAGCGATTGTAATTCGGCCACAGTTTTTTCTTGTTGCAGCACAAGGGCCTGCTGCTGTTTTTCGTAAAAATATTTCATCAGTTTGATAGAAGCCGCAAGGCCCCCGATCGTAATACTGCCGCGCAATCCCGAAATCCATGCCAAAAATATCCGTACAGAAACGGGCATGTGACTTAACGAGGGGCTGCTCACGTATTGCATGAACAACAAATGCGTAAAATAATCGATGATTGTTAGCGACACTAAGGCGGATACACCACCCGTTAGAATGAAAAGGATCATTACAGATAGAACAGCCCGGGCATATTTACCCGTTAAAATGAATTTTGGAATGACCCAATACATTAGGCCGTAAGCCAAAAACATATTGGGAATAAGATAAATGAAGCTTTGGATAAAATTGATCTGCAGCCGGCTCCAGAAACTCATGGTACCAAGCATGGGAGATGGCGTAAACGAATACAAATAAACCTGGAACAGGTACCAGCACAGCCAGAAGCAGCTATGCCGGCAGATGCGATACTTTAACTGGTTTGAAAATACAAAAGGAATAGCTGTCAATTGCGTACTGGATTTTATATAAAGATACAACTCATGAACGCATTAATAGAGAAAATAGACACAGACTGCTTTTAGCAAGCCATATACGTTTTGTCGACGACCAACGTGATTAGTTATTCATAAAAAACGGTATGGCTACAGCCACAGTTCACCGGTCGATTTTAAAAAAAACAGATAAATGGTAGTGGTAGATTCGTTAAACATTAACCAAAACCACTATGAAAAAAATAACATTGATTTTATTAGCCACGTTGATGGCTATCACAACAATTAAAGCCCAAAGCCGGGCCGAAGACGAAGCAGCTATTCAAAAAACTTGGGACAGATTTGGTAACAGCTGGAGAAACCAGGATTTTAGTGATATGAAAGATTACATGACACCCGACTGCCATTGGATCAATGTAGTTGGCATGCATTGGCATAATTTAAAAGAAGTGCAGTTCGCCCATCAGGCTTTTATAAGCGCATTTTTAAAAGATGCAAAATCCGAGGACAAAAGCAGCGATCTTCGTTTTGTAACCAACGATGTAGCGATCATGTACCGGGTAACGCATATCGGTGCGTTTTATCCGCCGGACGGTGTTGATCGGGGGGTGAACAAACAAGGTGATAAAGACAACATCGCGACCATCGTTTTTGTAAAGCAAAAAGGTAAATGGCTGATCACCTCCGGTCAAAACAGCGATGTGATCGCTCAGGCTGCAGCCAGTGACCCTGTATTGCACATGCCTAAATAATTTATTGAGCTTGAATCTATAAACAGCTGGAAAAGGATTCGCGATTTGTACAATCGCTACCACAAGTCAGGAAACGCTTTAGTGAAAGCTAAGGAGTTCTTTATGTCTATAATATAACCTTTTCACGATTTTTCCGGATGATTCTGCTGTTATTATTGCTTCTCGTTATTGCGCTTTGGTTCCTGGTTTGGAGTGGCGGAGGGGCGCGCGGAGGAGACGTTTACTGGGCTTGCTTGGGCGGGCCAGGGAAGCGAATGAAAGGTTTGATGATTTGGTTGGTGATCAGCGTTATTTCACTTGCCGGGATGAGGTTTTGTTTTTGGAGGCTTATGATGAGCTGCGGGGGGAGATAGGGTCCGGTTTTGAGCGTTTGGGTTTGGAAGGGATGTGGTGGAGATGCTGGGTTTTTTTTTGAAATCTTAATTAATTTCGATAGTCCTATAGTTTTCCTATGACAATATAATTTCGGAAATTTAGGTTATTTTTAGAGAACATAAAATACCTTCAACTCATGCTTTCACCGAAAACAAGAAGAGATATTACACGTATCATTCCTTTCGGAGTGTTATGGTTTGTTTTCAGCCTGATATATTGCGTGCTGGAGAAAAGTCTCCTCGGAGATCTCGATCATTATCCGTCATCTGGTGTCAAGTACGATTTTGCAAGAACCGTCTTGGTAATTCCTGCTGCCGGCTTGATTATGGGATTATTGACGGGCATCCTTGAGGTCAGTTATTTCAGTAAAAAGTTTATAAAAGATAGCTTTACGAGGAAAATTTTATTTAAGTCAATTGTTTATCTGGTCATCATCATTGCCTTCCTGATCATCCTGTCGTTTGTCAATGCGTTATTTACGCATGATGAGCGATCTTTCTATAAATTATCATCACCAGTCTGGACATTTTTTACGAATTACGCTGTAATTGGCATTTTGCTGTACATAGCATCAATTGTATTGATTACGCAATTTTACGCAGAATTCAGGGAAAGTTTGGGGAAAGATACTTTGAACAATTTTTTCTTAGGAAAGTATCATCATCCCGTAGAGGAAGAAAGAATATTTATGTTCGTTGATATGAGGTCATCAACAACAATTGCCGAAAATTTAGGACATGTTAAGTATTTCGAAATGTTAAAAGAATATTTCTTCGACCTGTCACATGCTGTTATTGACCATGCTGGTGCGATCTATCAATACGCTGGTGACGAGATGATCCTTACCTGGAAATTGAAGGATGGGTTAAAAAAAAATAACGTTGTTGATTGCTTCTTCGCTATGAAACGATCATTAGACAGGCAGGCACAGAAGTACAATAGCAAATTTGGTTTACTACCAGGGTTTAAAGCGGGGTTACATTATGGTAAGGTAACTGCCGGGGAGATAGGATCGCTGAAAAAGGAAATTATTTTTACAGGCGATGTCCTTAATACTTCAGCGAGGATACAGGGCCTATGTAATCAGTTCGGTGCGGACATTCTGGTATCGGAGGACCTTGTCAAAGTACTAGACCTCCCTGCCAAATACAGGATAGCATCGGTTGGGGAGACCTTGCTTAAAGGCAGGAGTAAGCCAATGAGGCTATTTGTCATTTCAATCCCAATGGGTTAGCTAAAGCCCGCATTAATTAACAGCTGTTGGAACAGTTACACCTTTAAAAAAAAGCTTTAAGAAGGCCGATGAAGTATGATAAGCATTTTGAACTATACCATCAAAATAAGGAATGTCCGAAAATTCAAAGTTGCAGGCTATTACAAACGCCAAAGATAGGAAGTTAAGTAGGCAAGTCGTTTTCATGGTATGTTTCATTAAATTTGATAAGGCAAACATAACTCGGTACCGGATCCCGGTATTGTAAGAAAACGAACAGAAGTATGGAACAAACAGATATAAACGAAGCATTATTTTGGGTGGAAGCACCTTTAGATGAGGTGATCACTAGCTTCTATCGCACGTTGGTTGCTTCAGACGGAGAACCGATCACCAGGCATGTTTGTCCAAATTTGGAAATGATGCTAATATTTAACTTTGGATTACCTATACGCATTTCCTTTCATAATAATCCTCTGGATACTGAAGTTATCCGGCGTACGGCAGTCATAGGGCCACTCCGACAAATGCTGAACTATGAACTGTTGCCGGGTGCGGACGCTATAGTCGTTAACTTTAAATTCAATGGTTTTCAGCGCTTGTTTGGTATGCCGTTAACGGGACTGACCGGCGAGGACCGCACAGGTGCAGAGATAATAACAGACGAAACTCGTTTTGATGATCTTTGGGAAGAATTATCAGCCCTGCCTACAACAGAACAAAGAGTGAGTATACTTAAGCAGTCAGCCATCGGTTTACTAAAAGAAAATGATCAGGTAATACAGACAGTGATCAGTAACCTGGCCCAGTTCTTCAACCCCTGTGTTGACCCCGTGAAGGCCATCGCAGTTGATACGCGTCTTTCTGAAAGAAGTATTCAGCTGAAGTTTCAAAAGCATACCGGCTACTCTGTTAAAGAGTTGCTCCGCTTTTTGCGTTTTAAAGAAGTTATTGCTTACATCCTTGCCCGTAGCAATCAGAAAATAGAGGTCTTTGATCTGATCACCCGGCACGACTATCATGATCAAAGCCACCTCATTAAAGATTTCCAGTATTTCTTAGGGCTTGCACCCCAGCAGTTTATTAAAAACTTAAACAATGGCAGTTTCTGCGTAGTTAGTGATACTTATCCGTCGCAGCCATAACATAATTATTCCTGCATCACTTTCGTTTTTTTACAATTTCCCCAAAGTCTATCCCGATACATTTGTACTGTTCATTCAAATAAACAACAGCAAAATGGAATCACTTACAAAAAACGAAAACAGTGTTAAGGATAATACTGCAGATCACCAAAACGTTCAGACTTTAGAACAAACCAGCTTTAATACAATAGAAGTCATCATGCCGGGTATCGTTGAGCCGGAAGGGTTGTTAACTAAAACCCGCGTATTAAGCAAACCTGCTGCCGGGCAAGTAATTGTAAAAATGGAAGCCACCGGCATCGCTTTTGCCGAGCAATCTATGCGCCGTGGCAGGTATTATGAGCAACCTAAGTTTCCTTTCGTTCCGGGATATGACCTGGTTGGTTCGGTTGTTGCGATCGGCGCCGGCGTTGATCCAGAGTTGATTGGCAAACGTGTTGCTGCAATGACCAAGATCGGCGGCTGGGCAAGCTATGCGCTACTTTCCGCCAGCGACTTGTTACCTGTTCCTGAAGATATCGATCCTCTGGAAGCCGAAACGTTAATTGTTAACGGCATCACGGCTTGGCAAATGCTGCACCTTAAAGCCCGGATCAAGCGTGGCCAAACGATTCTGGTTCACGGTGCCAATGGTGGCGTCGGAACAATTCTGACGCAACTGGCCCTGTATGCTGGTGTCCGGGTCATTGGAACTGCTTCACCTCGTCACCATGAAGCATTGCGGGCACAAGGAGTGGAGCCAATAGATTATAACGACATTGATTTAGCTGGGAGCGTGCTTAAACTTGCACCCGGCGGCGTAGACGCGGTGTTTGACCATTTAGGCGGACCAAGCTTTGCCCGATCTTTTGGCCTGCTTGCCAAGGGTGGCGTGCTGGTTTGTTATGCCATTGCCTCGGCATTAAATGACACTGGTAATATTTTGATTCCGTTTTTAAAAGTATTAATACAGTTAGGTTGGTGGAATATAATGCCTAACGATCGCAAAGCTTATTTCTACAATATTTGGGACGGAAAAGGAAGCGAAGCATTTCAAGGACAGCTAAGGGAAACTTTTACTGAGCTAACCACGTTGCTGGCCGACGGAGTGCTTAAACCGCAAATTGCTGCCCGGTTCCCCTTGGCTCAAATTACAGCTGCTATGAAATTTGCCGAATCACGGACAGCTTACGGCAAGGTGGTACTTGTACCTTGAACCAAGCAAATCGGTAATTATTAGATTTGGGTTTAAATTGTTCACGATTTTTCCGGCGGTAATGAAAAAAGGCAGGGATATCGATCTCTGCCTTTTTGTTGTTTTGTTTTTAAAAGTCGTCCTTGCTTTTACCGCCGGTAGCGGATCCGGCCATGGTTTTCTTGAGGTCTTCGACTAAACTGACTGTGAACTTGTCCATCGATGCAAGCTGACCTCTCCAGGGGTCTTGTACTCTCCTTTTTTATTCTTGTAAGTTGGATCGGTGACGAATTTGTCTGGGTTTTCCACTTTGGGATTGGGTTAGTAGCTGTTCGGCGCGTCCTAGAAGGTAAAGTCCGACACTTCATAACGGTATCTTCCGTCTTTTCCGGTGATGCTGACTGTATACCAGATGTCAAATTTCATGGCGGAAAGGAGCATGACGAATGAACCTTGCGTGTAACCCTTATCGATCACTTTTCCAGCGGCCCTGTCGTCCATTTGCAAGACGTCTTTGGCTGATTTGAAGGTCCTCGCAAACCATTCGCGGGAACGGGTGTACAGCTGGTCCTTGGTCGCGCCATCCACTTTGACAACCTCGCTGTAAGAGATTTTTTGGGCCGTTGTATCGATTGGTATATTAATTTCCTGGGAGACAGCGATAAAAGGCAATAATAATAAGGCAAGTAACAGTTTTTTCATATGTTATTATAGTTTAATTGTTGAATATAACAGTTTATTTTTAATCGGGAAAATACTGTAGTAAATATTAACGCGTATATTCTTTTACATATAACCGATTTTGAGCCACGCAGGCGAAGATCCGCAGGATGATCTTGTAGCGGATCGCGTTGAGGACGGACATCTTATTTTTGCCCTCAACCTGGGTTTTGCGCTCGAAATAGGAGCGGAGTTCCGGGTCGTTGCGTTTGGCATTGAAGGCGCAGAGGTGGAGGAGGGTCTTCATTTTTTTGTTGGCCATATGGGAGACTTTGGCCCGGCCTTTGAATTTACCGGATTCATTCAGGAAGGGTGCGACACCGGCATAACAGGCGAATTTTTTCGGGTCTTGAATATGTAGGAATTCGTTGGTGCAGATCAGGATGTTAAGAGCGGTTACTGGTCCTACAGAATTTACGGAAGTAATAATCAACATAAGGCGTTTCAGGCGTTCATCGTTATCGATTAGCGTAGCGATGGTCTGTTCTGTCGCTTTGATATCCGCGGACAGGGCCTCAATACTCCGTGAGTTCAGGGCAACGCTTTTATCGGCGATGTTTTGCTGTACGAAACCGATCTGTTCCTTTAATGGTGTTTTGAGCATCCCTTGTATGCCGATCAGGCGATCGCGTAAAGTGTTCAGGTTGGCCAATTGCTGGATAAGTGGCCTTTTCGCCTGCCATATCTTCAAATTGTCACGGCATTGGTAAAGATATTCCGCGATACGGATCGCATCCACCTTATCATTTTTACCGCGGATATTGCCCAGCGTGTTCCGGATCTTTTTAGCGCCTTCGACGACAATATCGGCCTTGACCTTTTGTAAAGTGGTCAGTAAAGGGTTACAGTAGTAGCCTGTATTTTCCATGCCGAATACCGTCTTTACTAACCGGAAACCTGGGATTTTTTTAAGGTCGGCAACAAAGTTTTTGATCTCGGCGGGTTCGTTCCTGATCTGCTGGTGGAACAACAGTTGTGTGCCTTGCATGACCGCGTGGTCGAGCGTTTCCCTTGACACATCCGTGCCGACAAAAAACGTATATTTTTTTATCCTGGTCATAGCCATCGCAAAGAATTGAATCAACGGCAGGGATTCATCCCAATCTTTGGCCTGTTGTCCCTGTACTACGGATAATGCGCCCTGCCGTTATGCCTGGTATTTAATTCAGCGGCCGGGGATTGATACCAGCGCTAAGCCCGGAGCTTTGAACCACGTTTAATGCGCCCCGGCCGCTATTCCTTTTCTTTGACTACATGCTCCACGAACTGGGCTCCGAATACCGTTAACCGGATCACTTTCCGCTGAAAACGGATTTCTTTGCCATGATCAACGATGCCTGCCAAAAGGTTTTCGATATTCGGATCGATCTCCAGGGGCACATAGGCTGACGTGTCAGAGAGTTCAACATCGGGCACTTCCAGCAATCCAAGCCGTACCAGATTGTCAATATAGGTCAGGATGAGATCCGGGTATCCGAGTGCTGCTTTTTGGTCGATATGGTTATAGTACCGGTAGTGCAATACAAAGGTACCATCCGCCGATATGCCCTCAATATTAATCACAGGAAACGAACTTTGATCTTTGTATGCCTGCATAACCAGGGCCTCATCTGAACATAAATTCTTCAGGATCTCCACATAACCCGGGTGAGCATGCTGTACCGTGCTTTTATCCATCGCAGCTGCGATCAGGTTCGCGTAAAGTTCGCGTAACTGATCGTCACCAGCCGCAAAGCGCAGAGCCTCGATAGCCGGCCCGGCGACGTTCGCGGGCGGGGTCACAATATTTTCTTCCGGGACATGCTTTAATTTTTCAGGGAGCCGCATAAGCAGCCAGGCCTCGATCCGGTCGAAGCCCCAAACCAAAACCCGCATGGGCGACAAAGCGATATTGACGGTCCTGGTGATCACCTCCAATGACCTACCGATTTGCTTAGCGGCTGGTTGCAGCGCGTCATCATAAATGGGCACGGCCCTGACCAAACCTTCAACCGCTTCAATGGTAGATTTAACGTTGCTATCTTTTAACTTTTCTTCTGGCATAATAATTACCTTAAATATGAGGTAAATCATTTACATAAGCAAAGACTAAGACGTCTGGTCGTTCCAGCCCTCGATCACTTGTCGTAATTCGCTAAGCGCATCGCCACCAGCGGATAATAATTAAGCAGCCACTTTTCGATCTGGTACAAATCAAATGATGCTGGTATTTGTCCTCGCTTATTTCGCTTTACGCGCTATGAATGATTGTGGCCACGAAAATACTTTAAGCTCGTGGCTGAGCTATGATAAGTCTAGGTGTTGTTATCCGCTTTTTAGCGATAGAGAAATTCTATGGCTAGGGGATACATGAACGGGATACTCAGGACAAATATTTTTCTACTATTTATGAAAAATATTGCATTATTAAATAAAAACAATAACTTAGTTATAAGTTCCTCTAAATATTTAAGGCAGCCAATTATTTCATCTGGAGCGCCTCCATTTGAACCTCTGAAACCTGAATAAGATTTTGTGGCTGCAGGTCTGTTTTACGGTTGAAAATGTAATAACGAACATAAATAACCTTAAAGTTGCTTGTCTTTATAAATATAAACAGGATAGGGGAAAGCTTAACCCGAAATAAAAGAGGCGGAACTAATAAATTTTATCTATGAAAAAATTATCACTGAATTTAAAAGGGGAACAGCCAAAAATGCTGTCGAAAGATGAAATGAAAAAAGTAAAAGGTGCCGGAGAATATGGTTGTCCTCCCGTTGATAACCCCCCGGACGATTGTATGTTTAAATATTGGTCTTGCATGGACCTTATGAGCCCTTTGCCAGAGTGTATCGGATATATTACTTGTTCTGAAGAAGACCCGACTAACCTACCATACACGCGTTGCTTTTAGGCCTCTCACACCTGAATGCTGAATTTTGCATTCAGGTGTATTGAATATTAAGTCTTTGATGATTTGCTTTTTCCTAATACTTGCATCTTTTATGACTTGGATTATAAAATTCCCATTTGTTGAGAACGCTTGATGAATTTTAGAAAGCGAAGATTTATAATTTACTTTTATATCAAAATATGATTTTAATGTTGAGTTAAAATTGCTTCATACTCTTTGGTTTTTCTTATAAAACGGTAGGTTTATTTAATCTGATATTAACTGGTTGAATCGGCCGCATAATTCATGAATAGTTATAAATTTCTTTGGTATATGAAGATTCTTTTTGCAGCCCGCTTCTCTGATCCTCGTGAAATTATACGTGCCGATCTGCGCCTGTTGTTAAATGCGCTGACAAAGAAGCATTCTGTTGGCGTTGTGGGTCATGAACATGCAATTGAACGCCATTCGCTTTGGAACGGCTCGATATTAAAAGATCATTCAGAGATAGATCCGAAGGACTGGGATGTTTTTTTGGTACAGGGTCATTCTAATCTCCTGGCAATTAAAGCATTAACAACAACCAAGCCCATCATATTTTTGTCTGCAAGTCCGGACCAGGAAGATCAATGCGCTAATTTCCCGAATCTTTACCATGTCTTAACCACCGACCGGCGGAGCTCGCCGGTAACCTGGGGCTTAACGCCGGAACTGACCGCTTATCTACCCTTGCGCAGGTTGAAATTATTAAATGACCTTAACAGAAACAAGCCTGTTGATCAGGATCAATACCAATTACTGTACATCGTCGGCAACGATGATGAGGGACTTCAGCTGACCAGAAATTTGATTTCGGTTATAGGTTCTTTTAACTATTTAAATTGCCAGGTCGCGTGTTCTCAGACAACCGGCGTGTTATTAAAAAGAATATCCAACGGGAATATATCTTTTTTAAAAAAGATGGGCTATAACCAGGCCGTTCTGGACAGGCAGGATCTTATTATAGCGAGCGGTGATCATGCGGTTAAAGCTGTACTGGAACGCAAAAAGGTCATCGTTGTTGGTCAGTACGGACTCGGGGGGCTTATAACAGGTGACAATATTGGTGACTTTGTCAAAAATGGATTCCGGGGGAGAATCGGCGGGGTGAAGGACGAACCCGTTCCCGGCTCGCTTCTGGATTTTGAAATCCGGGCGGCTCTGGGTATTGAGGCAACGGAAGCTGAAGCCTGGGAAGCGATTACTGAACAGCAATACCAGCAGCTTAAAAAATATTATGTCGTTGATTGGGAGAAACAATTGGATGAACTTTTAACTCAGGTTCACCAGCTTTATTCACTTGTCCATAGTCCCAGGCAGCTCTTGAAACTAAAGCCCCGGATCAGTAAAAATATCAGTATAAAACGAGGGGAACAGGAGAGTGGTATCACCCTGATACCATCCGGCGTTCATGTGGCCTCTATTGGCATTTTGGAAATGCAGCTCCTGAATTTACTGGATGGGCGGTTGTCTGTTTCGGAAATCATCGAAAGCAGCCCGGAATTGGGCAAAAGTGTGATCACATCGTTCATTAAAGAATTATGGAGGCATAAAATCATTATGTTCTCTCCGAGCTAACTTTTCTGATATGAAATACCCGGCTTATCATCATATTTTTCAGGATTTTAACACAAGCATCATTCTTCCATTTTATAAAAAAATCGACGAGTTTCGAGAAATATTGCCTTTGAATGCAAAATTCTTTCAAAGAAACGGTATCGAAGTTATCGTCGTGATGGATCATCCGGAAGGAAAAGACGAACTGCTCGAACTGACTAGGCAATATCCGATGATCAACTGGATAGTTTTGCTTAACGAACAGCACCATGAATGGCGGAATCCGGCTAAAGCGATCAATGTCGGGATCAAGGCTTCGACTAAAGATTATATTATGGTGTGCAGCCCGGAGAGTCATTTTCAGACGGATGCGGTATTCCTGTTGAAATATTACCAAATGAATTACGGGGCGTGCTTTACGGTCGGCAGCGTAACATTTTCTATTTTTGGTAAACAGAGTGATGAGAAAGCGGCCCAGACATTGCCGTATGGAAGCATTTTAGCCAGAAAAAAAGATTTTGAGCGTGTTGGCGGCTACACGGAGCATTTCAGCGAATGGGGAGGGGAAGATGATAACCTCAGGGCGAAAATGGAATATTTCGGTATTAAAAAGGTTTTTGTCCCTGATGCCAGGTTAGTTCATTACGAGCGGGTCAGCAATGGATATCAAAAGCGGCGCGAACAATCCCGGTCACTGCCTGAAATTATTCAACAAAGATCTTTTCATCCCGGTAAAGCTGATTTTCTGAATACGGGCTGGGGGAGCGATTTTTCCGGCGTGCTGAAAGATTACCATTACGCCGAACCGGATGAAACACAGTGCAGGACATATCTGGAAAAGTTCGAGAATTATGAGATGTCAGATCCGGTTCGTTTCCGCGGGCGCCATGAGATCATAGCATTGGTTCAAGCCTATAACGAGGCTGAAAATATCAAGAGCCTGTTATACCATCTTGAAAATATTTGCGATGGCGTGATTTTATTGGATGATGGCAGCACCGATCTCACTTATGATCTGGCGGAGCACACTAATGTCATCGTTAAATTTAAAAAGAAAAGAGAAAGTTTTGACGACTTGAAGAACAGAAACCTCTTACTGGATGTCGTGAGCTTTTTAAACTGTGGGTGGGTGTTTTATATTGACGCTGATGAGCGGTTTGACGACCGTTATTCAGATTTAAGAATGGCTGTAAAGACAACCACTGACCCAACCATCGCGTTTTGGCTGGTTAACGCCTGGGATAACGATACACATTACAGAACAGACCTTGAGGATACCGGTAAATACTCGAGTCACGGTATCTTCTCAAGGTCACGGATGTTCAGGCTTGATAAAGGCAGAATACAACTTGTTTTACAGGAGAACCGGAAACTTCATTTCTTACCTGTGCCCGGAAGTGCTTCTCCAAAGCCCATGAATTTATTGCTGATCCATTATGGAATGCAGGATCAGCAAAAGCGGCGGAAAAAACACGATTTCTATATGGAGACAGATGAAATGATCGCCAGAAATTATGATAAACATTACAAACATCTCACTGACGAGCAAATTGAATTAAAAGCGATCGCAGACATTGATTTGAAGTAGAACTTCGCTTCGATTGGCTGGCTTATAATATTTTTTTTTAATATTATAAAATCAATATTTATATCTATCTTAGAATAGGATAGTCGTGGTGTAAACTCTTTGATAATAAGGGATTATATAATGATCTATTCGTGGGAAATATTAAAGTAAAGAATTATTTTATATTGTCGATTAGAACAAACTAAAAGGGAAAAGCCGCGCCCTGGAAACAGCAGCTACACGATTAAACATATTTTATGAAAAAGCTAAGTCTGAAATTAGGAGGTCATTCTCCGGAAAAAATGTCTAAAGATGACATGAAAAAAATCAAAGGTGGTGGAGATGGGGATTACGGTTGTCCGCCGGATGAACAACAACCGGTTCCATGTGGTGAAGGTAATCAGTGGACCTGCGTTGATTCAGTTAATCTATGTGTATTTTTTAAATGCGCGGATGAAAATCCTGAAATATATGACAATACACTCATGTGTTATTGATCATCATTTTTTAAAGTTTCCTGACTTCTAAAACAGGAAAGGGGACGCCAAACCCTGGGAAGAGCGGCACGACCATTCAAAATATTTTATGAAAAAACTCAGTCTAAAATTAGGAAACCAGTCTCTGGAAAAAATGTCGAAGGATGACATGAAAAAAATTAAAGGTGGAGGTGATTATGATTGTCACGGCAACGAACCCATAGAATGTAACGTCGGAGAAGAAAAATGGAGTTGTCTTGATTATGTACAGGGATGCACGTTTTTTGCCTGCGGAGAAGAAAATCCGGACAAGTATGATTATGGCATTACCTGTTACTGATTTATCACAAGCGCTATCTTTTTAATGAAAAAAAATATTTCAATTAAAATCATATCCGGAATTTTTTAACAGCATTTTATGAAAAAACTCAGTCTAAAGTTAGGAAACCAGTCTCTGGAAAAAATGTCTAAAGATGACATGAAGAAAATTAAAGGTGGAGGTGACTATGATGGATGTGAAAGTGATCCCGTGGTTGATTGTGATCAATATCTTTGGTTTTGTATAGATGGCAGCACGCCGAACCCGCCCTGCACATTTGAAGCTTGCTCTGATCAAAATCCGATGCTATTTGATCCGGCGCTGTCTTGTTATCAGATTTGATATTGATCGTTTAAAATTGAATTTTGGATAGGTTGTTTATTACAAACTATCCTGTCCAGGCTAAACCCGGATGTATATCTTGCATCCGGGCTTTATTTTAGGTATTGGATTAAAACAACTTTTTGATCACAGGCTCATTTTATTACGATTTAATGCTCTTGATGAGATTGAAGAGGTAATCTTGTTGAAATTACATTGCTCAAATTCTCAACTTTTTTCAAATTAACTTCTCGATCATTGAAATAAGCATAAAGATGATGCTGATCGGATTGATCAACTTCGAGATAATGCTGGTATTTGAAGGCTCTTACAGTCCGTTCCATCATGCCATAATGTAATATAACTAACGGCAAAGTAACTTTTCGTAAAGACTGAAACGGAGTATGTTTAAAATGAAACTTCCTGTGACTGATGATTTGAGTTCTGCCAATACTTTTAAAAAGACGCCATCTGTGCAGTATTCCTGGAACCCCGATCGGGCTTGTTTCCGGGACATCCGTTCTGTATGCATGTGGACTATCCCATAAATGCACCAGGTATAAACAGAATGCTTTTTGCGGAGACCTGATCAGATCCAGTATGGGTCTGCCAAAGGTTTCGATCCGTTCGTCGGCATCGACGATAAGAAACCAGTCTGCCTGAATAAAGGATGCGATATTCAATAAAATATTCTTATTTCGTAATTCGTTAAATTCTTTCTTTTCAGCTTTGATTTTGATCAGCAGCTTTTCACTGCCAGCTGCCTCATAGGTTTTGTCCGTACTGCCATCATCCAGGAGTATGATCCCGTCACAAATCTTATCAAGATGCAATAAAGTGTCCGGGATATATTTGATTTCGTTGTGGGTATGCATCAACACGACAAGTGGAAACCTGTGTCGAAAGGTGTTGGTTTCACAAATTTGATATTCTGGAAACTGATTTAAATAATCTAGACACGATTGGCGGGCAAACGGATTGTTTGAATAATCAAAAATGAGGTCGAACGAAAGATTGCCGGCAGGATAGTTGAAGTCTTTGGGAAACGGGTAGCGGCTTCGGCGAATTGAGCCGGTCGATACAGGCATTGGTTCAGATTGACTAAGGTAAACCTTTTTGCATTTAACGACTGCGTCTTCCAGCTTTAATTTCCGTAGGCCGTTCCGTTCGAGTTTGGAATAAAGGTGTTCAGTCCATAAAGTCACCGTTTCGAAAAACTCGGAACAACCGCCGGCGATATCCAAGGATTTTTTTTTAATAAGCAGGGGTTCATGGATATACGAGGAATGGAAGCATGAGCCATCGCTGGAAGACCACACCGAGCCTGTCACAAAAGCGGAATGATAATGGCGCGATACGTAACTCAGCCTGAAAATGACATCAGAGATGAAAATCCAGTTCGGATCGCAGAACATTACATATTCAAAAGCAGCAGCCTTGATACCCGCATTGACCATACTTGCGGAATTCACAGGATCATCCTGTCCACTATGGTATAATAATTTCCAGTTGATAAATGGAAAGTTTTTGATGATATCGATAAGCTCACCTTCACAGGTCCGCTCTGATGAAATAATGATCACTTCTATACCATTGCGTTGGAAATAACCAGAGTTCTGCTCTAATGTTTTTTTCAGGGTAGCGATATCCCGGCCTGCAGGAATGATAATACTCAGTTCAAAGTCATTCAGGATTAGGTCATTCAACGGATAAATCATATAGCAAGATAGGCAATAAAATGAGCGTATAAAAATTCTGCAATTAGGGTTCCCTAAATATTGTTCTATAAGCCTGATTACTTATATTTATTAAAAAATAATGCGATTGAAATTTCCAATATATAAACAGCAAGATCAAAAAGACTGTGCACCTACATGTTTGAGGATGATCAGCAAATTCTATGGGCGAAACTATACCATTCAAAAATTAAGAACATTGTGCCAGGTCGACAGGGGCGGAGTTTCGCTTTTGGGCATCAGTGAAGCGGCGGAAAATATGGGTTTTCGTACACTGGGTGCCAAACTGGATCTGGATCAGCTCCATTCTGCCGAACTACCCTGCATATTGCATTGGAATCAAAAACATTTTGTGATATTGTATAAAATAAACAAGGAAAAATATCACATCGCCGATCCTGCGGCCGGGCTGATTAACCTAGACGAAAAGAGTTTTGTAAAACACTGGTTGCCACACAGAAATATGGCTTATGGGGTGGCGCTGATGATAGCGCCCACCCCGCAATTTTTCGAGCAGGAGCAGGAAAATGCCAATACCCTAAAGTGGAGTTCCATTTTGCGCTATTTCCTTAAATATAAACGACTCTTCATTCAGCTTACTTTGGGATTGAGTATAGGCACTCTTTTATCATTGATCGCGCCTTTCCTGACCCAGTCTTTGGTTGATATTGGAATCAACACACAAAATATCAATTTTGTCTACCTGATTTTGATAGCTCAGCTGATGTTATTCATCGGGAGCACATGCGTGGGTTTTTTGAGATCTTGGATATTATTGCATATCAGCACCCGGATCAATATTTCTATACTGACAGATTTCCTGATCAAACTGATGAAATTGCCTGTTGCTTACTTTGCAACCAAAACAACAGGGGACATCATGCAGCGGATGAATGATCAGCAAAAGATTGAAGCTTTTTTAACAGGCACAACACTTAATACATTATTTTCTTCGGTCAACCTGATTATTTTTACTTTCATATTAATCAGGTACAGTGTACCCATTTTTATCATTTCTGTTTGCAGTACCGTTTTATACGCCTTGTGGATTTTAGCGTTTATGAAACGGCGCAGGGAGCTGAACTATAAGTCATTCGATA